>Ga0210053_1000167_pt1 | contig 67714 bp, 69 predicted proteins | sample CryGeymeta201512_FD_185467 | JGI IMG/M metagenome (GOLD analysis project Ga0210053, IMG submission 185467) | Groundwater microbial communities from Crystal Geyser aquifers in Utah, USA - Crystal Geyser metaG 2015-12 (SPAdes) (version 2) | ecosystem: Environmental > Aquatic > Deep subsurface >... | reverse complement strand
TGATTGGATCGAGCGCAAGGAGAACGGGCTGGGGCTGGTCGGCTGCCAGAAGGGCCTGCCGGTCGCCTTCGTGACCGCGGCGTCTCTGGTTCACGAGTTGATGGAGGCCCGCGACGAGAAACGCCTGCTGCGGCTGCCGCGCCAGCTGGCCAAGGTCAAACGGCTGATCATCGACGAACCGGGCGTCGTGTCGCTCTGCAAGACCGGCGCCGAGCTTCTGTTCGAGATGATCTCGCAGCGTTACGAGCGCGGCGCCACCCTGATCACATCGAACCTGCCGTTCGCGGAATGGACGTTCGCCCGCTCCTTCGAACCAGTGGCAGTCACGGGCTCACCCTTCGGCACGGAACGCCTGACCGGCGCCCTGCTGGACCGCTTGACCCATCACGTCAATATGCTGGAGATGAACGGCGAAAGCTATCGCCTCAACCAAAGCCGCGCCCGCCGCGCCGCCGCCGGAAAATGATCCTCACACCATTGGCCTGACGGCCAATGCGCCTTGGAACGTGCCTGCTAAACGAGAGCCACACGCTCCAAGGCGCGCCCCCCAAAACTGGCCGACTTTTGCTCCGCCACAGTGGCAGGTCTTTACACCGCCGTTGACAGCGCACCCCACGGGCGCCACTCGTTCAAATCGCCGCACAGGATCGTGGACCGCGCAGCCCTGCGAAAAAGATGTTGCGCCAGGGTGCGCATCTGCGCGACCCGCAGCATCTGCGACAGCGACAGATGCGTACCGATCATGCGCAGCGGGGTATCATCCTTGCGCAAATCGACGATGACGGCGCCGCGATGACAATGCCCCGGCAAATCCAGAAGCACCATATCCTCGACCTCGATACCGGGTGCGGCAAAGAACACCACGCCAAGAAAGCCGTGGCGCCGCGCGCCCCAGCGGCGTCGATCATCGCCGTGCAGGTGATACGGCCCGGTGCTGTCCGCCACCTCGGCCAGATCGAGGATGCCAACATGCGGCGGGCGCTCTTCGTCGGCCTCCTGCAACAACAGGATATCCGTGCCCTGCGCAACGACCTCCTCGCGCAGCACCTTGACCGTGCGCGCAGGATCGACCCGGCCATCCTGCCCGCGCCCGCGGTGGATATTCCAGCTTACGCGTGACAGGATCGTCATACCCCCGTTCTCACCATCTTTTTCCACCGGGTTCTGGTCGGCGCCATAGCCCGCCGATTTCGTGTCGGGCCACGCGGGTGACGATAACCAGTGACAGGATCAGCCCGCCCAGCACTGCGGCAGCGACCCCGAACCAGACGCCACGTTCATCGAAGCCGGCGACACCCACGAAGATCCAGATGAAAAAGGCAATGCCGAAGCCCTGCCGGAACAGGCTTATCCAGACCGTCATGATTGGCCGCTTGAACGCCTGCAAAAGCGAGTTGATGGAGAACAGGACCATGTAGGCTGGCAAGATCACGCTGTCGATCCGCAGGTAGTAGACGCCGACGCGGATCACCTCCGCGTCATCCGTGAAAACCGCAAGGAACAGCCGCGCGAATATCCACAAAACGGGCGCGGCGATGGCCGACATGATCAAGCCGACCTTCCAACAGAATATCACCGCGTCGCGCACGCGGGCAAAATCCTTCGCCCCGAAGTTCTGCGATGCGATGGGCAATAGCGCGCCAGTCACGCCAAAGATGGGCAAGAGCAGGATCTGTTCAAGCCGAATGGCGATGCCGTAGCCCGCGATGGCATGCTCGCCAAAGCCCTTCAGCGCGTATTGCACCACGAACGTTGCCAGGACAACCGCCAGAATCGAGACCGCCGTTGGCAGGGTCTGAAGCGAGATTTCCCAGAAGCGCGCCGCCCGGGGCCGGAAGTTGCGAGCCCGGACTCGCGCGATCGTGCGCAGGCCAAGGACCTGCCGGATCATGAAGATCATCACGCCGGTCTGGCTGATCACCGTCGAGGTGGCCAGCCCGTCGAAACCGAGCCCGCCCCAGAGACCGGGAATACCGTAGATGCAGATCGGGTTGAGCGCGATATTGGCGAAAAACGCCACCGTCAGTGCGCGCTGCATGGATCGGCCGTCGCCATGCGCCTGCAACATGCCGTTGCAGGCGAAGGCGACCAGAAACCCCGGCAGTGCCAGCGACAGAACCTGGTAGTAGCGGATCCCCGCCTCCCGATAGGCGCCCGGCTCCGACACCAGCCGGATCAGCGCCGGGCCGAACCATTGCCCGGCGAGGCCGAGCAGCAAGGCCGCAAGCAACCCGTAAACCAACCCCTGCGCCATCGTGCGCCGGGCCTGCCGCCGGTCATGCGCGCCAAGCGCGTTGCCCACCAGCGCGCTCATCGCCGCGCCAAGCCCCACGCCGACGGACATGGCGATGAAGAACGCCTGAAATCCAAGCGACAACCCCGCCTGTTCGCTGGTGCCCAGAAGGCCGGCGAAATACATATCGACGATGTTGTAGAGCGTGTTGAAGAGCATCCCCAAGGCGCCGGGAATGGCGAGGGTGCGGAAGTGTCCGGACATCGGCCCCCGTGTCAGATCGCTATCAAGGGGGCGCGCCATGTCAGGGCCTCACGGTCTTTCGGCCTGTACGGTCAGGAAGGTGAATTCCGGCGTCAGCACCTCGACGAAGCCGTGGTTGAGCTCGGCATCGACACTGAGACTGTCACCAGCACGCAAGGTAAAGCGTTGCTGACCGTAGCGGTAGACCGCCTCTCCGTCGAGCGCCTGCACGAAGACGACGCCGTGGCCCACGTAGCTCGGCGGCGGACCGCCATCGCGCAGCAGCGTCACGCGTCGCGCCTGAAAGCGCAAATCCTTGCGCGCGTGCAATGCGAGGTTGACGTATTCATGCCGGTGATCGTCGGTGATCCGGGTGGATCTCAGCCCTTCACCGTGGCGCACGAGTGTTAAATCCGTATGGTCCGTCGCCGCCTCGCGGAACAGCGAAACGATCGGCACCTCAAGTGCCTCGGCCAACACCGCCAGTGTCCCGATGGAGGGCGAAACCAGCCCGTTCTCGATCCGGCTGATCATCGCCGCCGAAACGCCAGACAAATCGGCAAGCGCGCGCGCGGAATGGTCGCGCTGACGCCGCAATTCCTTCAGCGATGTCCCGATAGCCCTGTCAATCCGTTTTCCGGGGGAAACCTGTGCCGGCATGCGCCGCTAGTCCTCCTTGTAATACCCCACGACATCGCCATCGGTCGTGACGCCTAGCCCGTTGAGCAGCCGGTTGGCGTAGTTGAAATAGCCGACGATCTGGTTGATTTCGAGGATCTCCCCGTCCTCCCAGCCCGCCTTGCGCAAGGCCAGAACATCCGCTTTGACCATCTCGCCCGGGTGCAGCGTGAGCTTGGCGGCATAGCGCAACGCGGCAAGCTCGGCCCCCGCGAAGGCCGTCTCGGGGCACCGGGCCTGCAACGCCGCCTCGATGGCGTCGGCGCGCTCTGCTTCGCCGATCAGGTGGCGGGCATTGGCCCAGTGGTTTGCATAGGAGTAGGGACAGGCGTTCAAGGTGGAAACGTAGGCGCTGATCACCTCCTGGAACCACATCGCCACGGTGTTGGTCGCGTCATGCAGGCAGGCCCGGTAAAGCGTCACGTGGCCGGCAAGGGTGCCCGGCCGCAAGGAATGGACGCGCATCACGTTGTCGACTGTGCCATGCGGTGTGCGCGCCATGTCGAACGCTGCGGCCAGCGTGTCGTCGGCGTCCTCGTCGGCTATCATTCTGATCCAGGCTGACATGATCGCTCCTTCTGGTCTGGGCGCTCAAAAACTATGCGCTATCTTGTGAAGCCGCGGGCGCGCAGGATTTTTATTGACGAACTATTGCGCCATGCGCAACCTTAATCAACGAAGCGCAACACAACGGGGAGCCAGAGCAATGCTTAAGTCCGCGAGCCCCTCGGGGTGCTGCATGGTCACGAAGGCTGGCGCAAGGACGCACAGAAAGGCTTGCGCCCTCTTGCCGGTGCTGTGGTTGCCGGGCGCCGCGAACTGATGACCAACGCGGCACCTATCATCGAGGCCACGCACCTCGACAAGTTCTACGGCGATTTCCATGCCCTCAAGGACATCGCGCTGACCGTCCACCAAGGCGAAAAGATGGTGATCTGCGGCCCGTCGGGGTCGGGCAAATCCACTTTGATCCGCTGTTTCAACGGTCTCGAATGGCACAACTCCGGCAGATTGGTCATCGACGGGATCGAGGTTCACGAACAATCGAGGCAAATGCGCGGACTGAGGCAGGAAGTCGGCATGGTCTTCCAGCAGTTCAATCTTTTCCCGCACCTGACGGTTCTGGAAAACCTGATGATCGGCCCGATGAAGGTGCGCCGGCTGAGCCGCGCGAAGGCCGAGGAGACCGCGCGCACCTATCTCGATCGCGTCCACATCCCCGAACAGGCCGACAAGTACCCGGCGCAACTGTCGGGCGGCCAGCAGCAACGTGTCGCGATCGCCCGATCGCTGTGCATGGAAACGCGGATCATGCTGTTCGACGAGCCGACCTCGGCGCTTGATCCCGAGATGATCAACGAGGTGCTCGACGTGATGGTGGAACTGGCGCAGTCCGGCATGACCATGGTCGTCGTGACCCATGAAATGGGCTTTGCGCGCAAGGTGGCCGACACGATGGTCTTCATGGAGGCCGGTCGCATCGTCGAATCCGCCCCGCCCGAACGCTTCTTTACCAACCCATCATCCGAACGCTGCCGCCTGTTTCTCGACCAGATCCTGGAGTATTAGGGATGATCGCCCCGGACCTCTCGGGCCTCAAGGGCCAGCCTTTGCCGCAACGCCCGGTATGGCGGCGCGTTCTCGGGTCGGCAGGGGTGTCTGTGGTCCTCTACCTCGTCATCGTGGCGCTGATCGTCTACGGCTCCTATGTCGGGGCGCAGAACATGGGCTACAACTGGCAATGGCACCGGGTGCCGCAGTTCCTCTACAGCTACACCGACGAGGGGTTTCAGCCGGGCGAGATCGTCTTGGGGCTTTTCGTGACGTTGAAATTGACGGCCACGTCCTTCGCCCTGGCGGTGGCGATGGGGCTTCTTGTCGCTTTGCTGCGCCTGTCGGGGCTGGTCATGGGCACGGCAGTGTCGCTCGCCTTTCTGGAGTTGATCCGCAATATCCCGCTCTTGGTGCTGCTCTACCTGTTCTACTACGTGCTTGGCCCGATCTTCGGGCTGGACCGCTACTGGGCCTCGGTCCTGACGTTGGCGGTGTTTCATTCCGCCCTGATTTCCGAGATCTTCCGCGCCGGCATCAATGCCGTCGAGCAAGGCCAGTGGGAGGCCGCGAAATCCATCGGGATGACCCGCGGCCAGACCTACCGCTACATCATCCTTCCGCAATCGGTGCGCTTCATGCTGCCGCCGATGACCGGCGAGGCGGTGCACCTGATCAAAAGCTCCGCCATCGTCAGTGTCATCGCTGTGGCCGAGTTGACCACCATCGGGCGCAACATCATTTCCGAAACGTTCATGAGCTTCGAAATCTGGTTCACGGTGGCCATCGTCTACATGGCGGTCACCCTGATCCTGTCCGTCGGCGTCTCGTATCTCGAACACCGATACCGCGTCGATCAATAAACAAGAAAATCCGAGGCACCAGAGTTCCAACAAGGAGACAAGACATGAAGACGACACGCAGAATTTTCGGGGTCACGCTCGGCGCGGCCATGGCTTCCCTCACGGCCCTGCCCACGGCCGCGCAAGACATCTCGCAATCCCTGACATCTCAAAGCGTCATCACCTCGATCCTGGAAGAGGGCGTGATCCGCATCGGCCTGTCGCTGTTCGTGCCGTGGTCGATGCGCGACGTGAACGGCGAGCTGATCGGCTTCGAGCTCGACGTCGGCCGCCAGCTTGCCGAGGACATGGGCGTCGAGGCGGAGTTCGTGCCGACCTCTTGGGACGGCATCATCCCGGCGCTTCAGGCGGGCAATTTCGACGTGATCATCTCGGGCATGTCGGTGACCACACAGCGCAACCTCTCGGTCAACTTCACCGATCCCTACGCCTATTCGGGGGTGGCGGTCCTTGGTAATGTCGAACTGACCGCGGGCATGACGCTGGAGGATCTGAACTCCCCCGACGTGACCTTCGCGGCTCGCCGCGGTGCGACGCCGGCTGCGGTCATCGCGGAACATTTCCCCGAAGCCCAGCTGCTTTTGTTCGACGAGGACGGTGCGGCAGTGCAGGAGGTGCTGAACGGCAATGCGCATGCCTCCGCAGGCTCACAGCCGGGCCCGAACATGGATGCAGCCAACAACCCCGGCATCGTCCACGTGATGAGTGACGAGCTCTTCGATCCGCGCGGCGAGGCCTTCGCGCTTCGCCGGGGGGATCCGGATGCGCTCAACTTCTTCAACAACTGGATCGCGCAGAAGTGGCGCTCCGGCTGGTTGGATGAGCGGCACGATTACTGGTTCGCCTCCAACGAATGGGCCGACCAGGTCGCGCAGTAATCCCGCAGACCGAGGGGGCGGCCGCGCCGCCCCTTCCCAAACTCGTCAGGCAGGCCCGCAGTGATCCGGTTCTTTCAGAAATTCAGGTGGCCCGACTGGCTGATCCTCGGGGTGGTGATCGCCTTTTTCGGCTACATCCTGCTGACCATCGAGGGCATGCTGAACTACCACTGGCGCTGGCACCTCATCCCCAACTACATCGTCGGCTGGCACACGCGGCGCGAGGAATATTTCGCCAACCTGCTGTTGCAGGGGCTGATCGCCACGGTGCGCATCTCGATCTATGCCTCGGTGCTGGCGGTGATCTTCGGCACGATCCTCGGGGTGGCGCGCTGCGCGTCGAACCTGACGATCCGGATGCTGGCGCGCACCTACCTCGAAGTCCTGCGCAACATTCCGCCCGTCGTGGTGGTCTTCATCTTCTTTTTCTTCCTGTCTCAGCAGCTGATCGACGCGCTCGGCCTCGAACGCTGGGCCCGCAACATCGCGCGACAGGACGACAATGGCATATGGGAATTCTTCTTCGGCGAAATGCGCCGCTTTCCGTCCCTCGTCTCGGGGGTCATCGTGCTGGCGCTGTTCGAAAGCGCCTTCGTGGGCGAGATCGTCCGCGCCGGCATCCAGTCCATTCCCAAGGGACAACGCGAGGCTGCACTCTCGATCGGCATGAGCCACCTGCAAGAACTGCGCTATATCGTGCTACCGCAGGCCATACGCAAGGTTGTGCCGCCGCTGGCCAACCAGTTCATCACGCTGATCAAGGATAGCTCGATCCTGTCGCTGATCTCGGTCCAGGAGTTGACCTACAAGACGGTCGAACTGGTGGCCTCCTCACGGATGATCTTCGAGGCGTGGATCACCACGGCCGGATTCTATTTCATCGTCTGTTTCGGCCTCAGCCGCCTCTTTGCGCGGCTCGAAAACCGGCCGGGCAGGCGGTAAGCGACGCAGGGCCCGATGGCCGATCGAAAGACCTGACCGACGAAACGACAGCCGAAAGGGCGTGCGATGAAAGATGTAGATGCAGTTTGTTGGGGGGCGCTTGTCGCGGATGCGGCGGCGATGGGCTTTCACTGGATGTATGACCAGGAAAAGATCCGCAAGCTGGGCGGCGACACCCCCGAGTTCTTTGACCCCTCGGCCTCCTCCTCGGCCTATACCCGCAGCGCGGAGCTGGAATCGACCTTCGTGCATGCCGGCAAATCACCGGGCGACCTGACCCAGTATGGCGAGCAGTTGCTGGTCATCGTCAAGGCGCTCGCCAAGAACGGGGGCAAGCTTGTCCAGGCCGACTACGAACAGGAATTCAAAGGCTTCTTCGGCCCCGGCGGGCCTTGGGTGGGCTATATCGACCGACCCACGGGGCGGGTGCTGTTCAACCTCGAAAAGCGCAACCGCGATGCCTACGCGCGGGCGCGCAGCTTCGACAACGGTCTGACCGAGAGTGAAAAGGACGTGCTCGACGATGAGGTTCGGGTCTCTTTCAAATTCTACGACGACACGAAGAGTGTCGATTACAATCTGGACGTTCTCGATGGCTGGGTGCTGCGCAAGAGCGACTACAAGCGCGACCCCGAAAAGGACCGGATGAAGATCGAGTATTGCCGCAACATGTTTCACGTTGTGCGCGACACTGAGAAAGAGTTCTGCGGCGATATCGGGGATGACCAGTTCCCGGCCATTGCGAAACTGCCGCCGGTCGTCGCGCTCTATCGCGGCAAAGAAAATTACGACGACATGGTCGAACTTGCCGTCCGGGTCACCAACAATAACGACAAGGCCGTGACGTATGCGAAGGTCTATGCCGCGATGCTGGACGCCGCAATCGAGACGCGGAACACGGACGCGGTCATCGCGGCGGCGAAGGCGCAGGCCGAGGCCAGCCCGAACCCGGATCTGAGGGCCGAAATCTCGGAAGCGATCGAGGACGCGCTGTCGATGCGCGACAAGCCGCACCGGGACGTCGGCTGGTTCTTCGGGCCAAGCTGCCACATGCCATACGGCCTGCCGCAAACGATCCATCTGCTGGCGACCTGCACCGGCTACGTCGACGGGGTGCGCATGAACATCGCTGTTGGCGGCGATAATGCGGGCCGCTCGATCATGGATGGCGCGATTCTGGCCGCGCTCTACGGCGTCGGCACACAGAACGGCCTGCCCGAAAGCTGGATCGCGAAGCTCAGCAAACGCGTTGAGGTCGATGCGCTGCTTGCACGGCTCTGAACGGCCCAATCCCGGCCCACTCCTCAGGCGGGCCGGGCAGTGGCAGTCAAGACCTCGATATGCTCACCGGTGATCCTGGATAACCCGCGCGGCAGTTTCGCGTCGAAACGCCCGCGGTTGCCCCGCCCTTTGTTGTCATCGCGCAGGGCGTCGATACGCTGGTATCCTTTCGCGTCAGCGGGCCCGCCCGGGTCGCGCGTCAGATCCGTATCTGTACCATCCCGTCGCGCACCCGCACCGGTAGCACTTTCATGGGCCGCGTGGCGGGCGCGGCCACCGGCCGGCCGTCGCGCACGTCGAACGCGCCCTGATGCAGCGGGCATTCGATGACATGGCCGTCGAAATACCCGTCGCACAGATCTGCCCCGCCATGATTGCACAGCGCCAGAGAGGCGAGAATCCCGCTCGGGCTGTCATAGACAGCGATCAGGCGCCGGCCGACCGCGACTCGTGTGACCCAGTTCCGTTCCAGTGCCTCAACCGCGATAATGTCGTGCCACGGCCGGTCGCTCATTCCCGCTCCTCGCGGATCTGGCGCAGGATGTCGAGATGCGCGCCAAGGTAGCCGCGCGGCTCCACGTGAACATGATCGCGCAGCTTTTCGTGCAGGCGCGGCAGCGCGTGGTAGGGCACCGAAGCGACGTAGTGGTGTTCCGCGTGGTAGTTCATGTTCCAGCACAGAAACCGCCACGGGGCCGAGACGAGGTTTGTGCGGGTGTTGTCGCTCATCTGTGCCACTTCGGGCCGGCCCACATGTTCCGTCATCCGGATGAACCGCATCACCGGTTCGCCAAGGAACAGCGGGATGATCCAGTACCAGATCAGCCCCCACCAGCCGCTGATGGCCATGCCCGCGAAGATCAGCGCGTAAACCCCGAGGATCATCCGCGCATCCTGGTAGACTGCGGCGTGTTCCTCCTTCGGGATGAAGCGCTTTTCACTGTCCGAAAGCCGCCCCATGGCGTGGCGGGCCACCTCCGTGACCTTGGCCTTCCAGTAGGGAAGTGCAGAGAGGTAAAGCAGGTATTCGAAGTAGCTTCCGGGCAGCGGGATCTGCTCGGGGTCCTGGCCGGTCAGTTGCGTATAGGTGTGGTGGTCGCAATGCTCGTACCGGAAAAAGCGGTGCGGCAGAAGGATGATCAGCCCGCAGATCTGGCCGACGATATCGTTCAGCGTGCGGGTTCGGAACACGGTGTAATGCACGCATTCGTGTTGCAGTGAGAAATGGTGCACCAGCACGACCCCGTGCACGAACATGGCGGGCCAGATCAGCCAACTGTTCCATGCCAGCGCGATCAACGTCGTGGTGCCCGCCAGCACCAGAACCCAAAGCGCCAATCGGCGCAAGGCGGGCCCATCGGACCGTTGCATGAAGGATTTCAGGTCTTCCCGGGTCAGCTTGCCCTCTGCAAGCGCCTGGGTCAGCGGTGTGACAATGCCTTGTGTCATCGTTGCGCGTCCACACGTTCAGCCGGTATGAAGGGCCTTCAAACAGGCACCAACCTTGCCATGACCGGCACCGGAGACGGGAGTGCTCCGCACCACGGGGCCGCCCCCGTTGCGCACAGATTGTGGGGCGCCGGCGATTCTTTCAAGCCCCGTGCCCCTTTATCCCCCCGCCCTCAGGCCGATCTCGCGGTCCGGCGCATTGAAAAGCGCCGCAACGCCCGGAAAACCTGCCAGAATATCAGGCCCGGCTGGCAACCGGTCGGCGCGGAACACGCCCCTCTCCCACAACGTGACGCCATCGACCTCGATCGTGGGGTCAAAGATGTTCCAACTGATCTCGCCCGGCGCATAGGCGCCGCAGGTGTGGAAATGCAGGATGCGTGGGTTGCCGAAGGCGGTGCCGCCCCAGCGTTCGTAGGTCTGGCGCATGTCCCACGGGTAGCCACATCCGGGGTGAATGCCCGCGTGCCAAGAGTGAACGAAATTGCGGTCGATGCCGAACAGGCCCGACACACGGTCATACTGCGCATTGGCGCGGGCGACGTCGCCGGGCGTCCCCTCGAACCCCGCAAGGCGGCCGTCGCGCAGGATGGCGAAGACCGGCGCGCTGAACTCGGGCGAGTAGTCGGGATAATACCGCGATCCGGTTCCGGTCAGGAACCGCAACGCCGCCCGCCCCGAAAAGCTGTGCGCCGGCACCGGTGTGAAGACCGACATCGGGAAGCGCCGGATCGTGGTGTCGCCGTCCGAGGCGAGGTTCATCTCCGGTCGTCCGCTGATCTCGGTCCCCAAGGGGCAAGTGATACGGACGGTTTCGGCCCGGTCGAGTGTCGCATTGACGGCGTCCTTGAGGGCCAGAAACGCGCCGTGGTGGCCAGTGCCGAAAGCAGAGCCGAACAGGCCGCGCGACACGGCGAAACTGACGATGATCGTCTTGCCCTGCGGCATCTGGGAGAACCGAAGCTGATCGCCGAGGCGAGCGAGAAACAGGACGATGTCGGCCGCCTCGAACCGCGCCAGCAGGTCGGGCGGCAGGTGGGGGTCGTCGGGATTGAAGCCGACATCAACGGTATCGACATGAAGGCCGAGCCGATCTGCTGCCCGGTGCACCAGCGCCACGGCATCGGCATCGAAGTATCCGTATTCGGGCGATTCACAGGCGATGAGCAGACGATCCCCCGCCGCCGCATGAGCGCAGTTTTGCAACAAGTTGAGCGCGCCTGCTTCGGGTGACGGGATCGGCATTTGAAAGGCTTCTTTCTTGCTCCGACGCGTTTGTGTAGGATTTGTAACGGCAGGGTAGCGCCCTTCGGTTGCATGCTGCTATTTGATTCCCGTAATGGGTTTCATTAGACTGGCTAATATGATCATCAACCTCCCCTTTTCCGCCCTGCGCGCCTTCGAGGCAGTGGTGCGCTTGTCCGGTTTCTCCGCTGCCGCGCAGGAGCTTGGCGTCAGCCAGAGCGCCATAAGTCAGCATGTCAAAACGCTGGAGGAGTGGCTGGGTCATGCGTTGCTGATCCGTGGCGCCCGCAGCTCTCGGCCAACGCGAGAGGGTGACCAACTGGCCCGTGCGATTGCCGACGGGCTGGGCCGGATATCGGATGTCTGCGCCCAGATGCGTGACCGGACGAGGTCGGAAAACACCATTGTCATCAGCTGCCTGCCGGGATTTGCCTTTACATGGCTCTTCCCCAGGCTGCTCAATTTCGACACCCGGAACCCACAGCTGGCCGTTTCGATCGCAACGGACACCGGCCAACACCCGTTTTCCGCCGCCGATGCAGATGTCGGTATCCGCTATGGGCTTGGCGATTACCCCGGCTTCCATGTCGAGCACCTGATGCATGAAAGCCTGACACCAGTCTGCGCGCCCTCGCTTTTGAAAAGGTCTCCGGGCTTGCACCAGGTGGAGGATCTGCGCAACCAGACGCTGCTGCACGACGAGAACGAAAGCTTCGGAAATGCCGCGCCGACATGGGAGTTCTGGGCGCGCAATTGCGGTCTGACCCTGCCACCGCCCGCAAAATCGCGCCGCTTCGGGCAGTCGAACCTTGTACTGCAAGCGGCCATCGAAGGGCTTGGCGTCGCCCTTGGCCGCAAACCGCTGGTAATCGACGCGCTTTTGGACGGGCGGCTGGTACGACCGTTTCCGCAGATCACGCAATCGCCGTTGTCCTACTGGCTGGTGCTGCGCCACGACCGGATGGACAGCGCCAAGGTGCAAAGCTTCTTGTCCTGGATAAGGTCCGAGGTCGCCGCGGAACCCGACCTTCCCGATCCAATGCCCGGCTCTGATTAGTCGCACTAATGGTGAGATTACCGCTTGCCGATGGCGGCGATACCCCCGATGCGGCAAGATGCGGAAAAGCCCCGGACCCGATGAAGGAAACCCGCGCCATGTATCTGAGAAATTGCTGGTATATCGCCGCTTGGAGCAACGACATCGGCCGCGACCTCAGGGCCGAAACCCTGCTTGGCGAGAACATCGTTTTCTACCGGCAGGAAGATGGCAGCCCCGTCGCACTGGAGAATGCCTGCCCGCACCGCAAGCTGCCGCTGTCCAAGGGCAACCTGAAAGGCGATCACGTCGAATGCGGCTATCATGGGCTGACCTTCGACTGCACGGGCACATGCATCGACAGCCCGACGCAGCGCGGCATGACCCCGCGCCGGGCGGTTGTGAAATCCTACCCGGTGGTGGATCGCTACCGCTTCCTCTGGATCTGGATGGGCGACCCCGCGCTTGCCGATCCAGACAGCATTTTCCCGATCCCGAACTTCGACGACCCGACATGGGGCAAGACCGATGGCGGTGTTCTGGATATCGACTGCCATTACCTTTGGGTCTGCGACAACCTGCTCGACCCCAGCCACGTGGCCTGGGTCCATGTCACCTCCTTCGCGGGGGCGGGCACGGATAACGCGCCGCTCGATATCGACCGCCACGACACCGGCGTCGTGGTGTCGCGCTGGATCGCGGACCAGCCGCCCTCGCCCTATTACGCCCGGCTGCTGCGGTTCGAAGGCAATTGCGACCGCCTGCAACACTACGAAATGTGCCTGCCCGCCATCGCCGTGAACAAATCCATCTACACCCCCGTTGGCACCGGTGGATACGACGCGCCGCAGGTAGCGGAAACGCTGGTCAACATCTCTTACAATTTCATGACCCCCATCGACGCCGATCGAACCCGCTATTTCTGGTTCCAGCACCGCAACGACCACGCGGATGACCGCGAGGTCTCGGAGTATATGAACGCCGGCGCCCGGATGGCCTTTCTCGAAGACAAGGAGGTTCTGGAAGCGGTGCACACCGGCATGAAGCATCCGGCGACGCCCCATATCGACCTCGGGCTCGACGCGGGGGCAAAGGCCTTCCGGCTGATGCTGGACCGCGCCATCGCCGAGGAAGGCACGGGGCCGACGGCTGCAAGATGACCGGGGCATCATCGGGATCAAGCCCCGGAGCGGCGCGAGCGGGGTCGCTGGTCTCGTGGGTCGTGGCCGACAGTCCGCTTTGGGGAACACCTTGTCGGTCGGCACCCACCTTTGACCCGATACTTGCAGGCACCGTCATGCCGCCGGACTTGGCCTTCCCGTTCTGGAAAGTGCCTTCCGACATGCCATGCTCGCGGCACAGGTCAGCGCACTTCGCGCCTGCCGCGTGCTCCGTCAGGATGCCGCCTCTTGGCAGCATGTTGTGCATGCGCCTGCCGGGCAACGGATGATCTGTTCGTCCGTGACTCTCGTTCGCTTCATTGTCCGCCCTCAGGATGGGCCGGACTCAATTCGACGGTGGAGGAAAAATCCCGTGACAGGTCAGCGTCCGGGCCGCGTCGCAGCCCTTTCCGCCCGCTCACTTGTTCTGCGCTTGAACAGACTTCATGCGACCAACGTGCGGCCAAGCCGCCGCTCTCTATCGCTTCAAAATGTCCAACTCGTTGATTTTATTGGTGCGCTGGGGAGGATTCGAACCCCCGGCCCCTTGATTCGTAGTCAAGTACTCTATCCAACTGAGCTACCAGCGCGTCGGGCGGTGTCTAGCGCTGCCAACTCGCGGGTGCAAGGGACAAATCAGAGATTCTGCGAATCGGGCAGGAAGATTTCGAAGACGGTTCCCTCTGCCCCGGTTTCCACAAGCTCCAGCCGCCCGCCGTGACCGCGCACCAGTTCCTGCGCGATGGCAAGGCCCAGCCCGGTGCCGCCCTTTCGCGCACCGCCCTGAAAAGGCTGAAACAGGTGGTCGAGCGCCTTCTTGGGCAGCCCCGGACCGGTATCGGCGATGCGGATGATCCAGCCTTCGGACGTTTCGCCGGCGCCCAGGGTGATGCGGCCAGCCACTCCCTTGGACATGATCGCCTGCCGGGCATTGCGCACGAGATTGCCCAGCACGCGGTAAAGCTGTTCCGGATCGCCGCGCACGACCAGCCCGGAGACGCAATCGCCCGAGATCTCGATCGGATCATCGCCAATCGCCATGCGTTCCTGTTCCACCACGTCGGCGATCAACGGCGCCAGATCGAAGCGTGACAGTTTCGGTGGCGGCTCCTCCGCGCGCCCGAACGCGAGCGTCCCCTCGCACAGACTGACCGCACGCGCCAAAGAGGACAGCAACTTGGGCGTCGTGCGCTTGACCGCCGGATCCTCCGACCCTTCCAGCCGGTCGGCCATCAGTGTGGCCACGGTCAGGATATTGCGCAAATCATGGCTGATCTTGGCCACTGCCTCGCCCAGCTGAGCCAGCCGTTCACGTTGCTTGAGCGACGCGGTCAGCTGCTTCTGCAACTCGCACAGCGTAACCTCGGCGTCGCGCAATTCGGTAATCCGGGCAGCGGGCTGAATGATCCGCGTGGAATCCTCGGGGGCCTCCGAATAGGCGCGCATTGAATCGATGACCCGCCGGATCGGACGCACCACGACATATTGCGCAGTGTAGAAAAGAAGCGCGGCGGTGATGATCGAAATCACCGCAGACAGCAGAAGGATGCGTAGCCCGTAGTCAACCATCGCCGCACGCATCGGCGCGGTCGGCAAGGTCACGTCGATAACCAGCCCCGCCCGTTGCACAGGGTTGCCGATGACGCGGATCACCTCGTCATCGGGGTTGAGAAGTCGCATCATCGCGTCGCGGATCAGAGCGAGGGCCGAGGTGTCGCGCAGGTCGAACTGCGCCGAAATCGGCGGGATGCGATCGACCGACAGGATAAGCTGACTGACCTCATCACGGCGCAACACGACGTTGAGGACACCTGCATTGTCCAGAAGCTCCTGTTCCAGCGCGTCATTCAGCATCATCGACGCATCGGCCAGCAACGCCAGAGAGGCGATCTGCGCCCGCTCGATCCGGGCCAGCAGGTAGTCTTCCCGGAACCGCGCCACGGACGGCACGAAAATCATGATCTCGGCCAGCATCACGAAGATGAAGGTCAGGATGAGCAATCGACCGGAAAGCGAATTGAGCACGCTGTTGTCTACCTTCCCTGCCCCGGTCAAAACCGCTGCACGAGGCGCACGATCCGCTTGACCATAGGGCTATCGAACAGTTTCGGGCTGAAATAGGCGCCCGCAACACGTTTGTTGATCTCCCCGAGCGTCGGGTAGGGGGCTACCATCGCCGCTATCGCGCCCATTTTCAAGCGGTTGGCAATGGCAAGCGCCCAGACCTGGATCAACTCGCCCGCCTGCGCCCCCACGATAGAGGCGCCGACAGGCCGCCCTTTGACCACCATCACCTTGATCAGCCCGGTTGTCTGGCCGGAGGTGATGGCGCGATCATTCTCCGCGTAGGGAAATCGCACAACGGTCAGCTTGTCGCCATGCGTCGCCTTGGCGTCTGCCTCGGTCAAGCCGACCTGCGCCAGTTCCGGGTCGGTATAGGTGACCCACGGGAAATGGTCGGTGCGGGCCTTGGCCGGCAGACCCATCAGCATCTGCCGCACGACCACCCCCGCATGGTAGCCCGCGACATGGGTGAATTGCATGCCCCCCGCGGCGTCGCCGACGGCGTAGATCCGCCGGTTGGTGGGGGATCGCAAGGACGCATCGACCTTGACCGCACCGCGCTCGACCTCCACGCCGGCCTTGTAGAGGTCGAGACCGTCTGCATTCACCTTGCGACCGACAGCGACCAGCAGGTGCGAGCCGGTGACTTGACCGCCGTCCCTTGTGGAAACCGTGATCTCGCCTTCCCGGCCCGAGACGCTGGCGACCATGGCGCCCTCGATGATCTCGATGCCCTCTTCGCGCAGTTTCTCCAGCGCTATGGCGGCAAGCTCCGGATCGTCCTTGCCGAAGGCTTTCATGCCTTCCAGCACCGTCACCTCGCAGCCCAGACGCCGATGCGCCTGCGCCATTTCCAGCCCGATGGGACCGCCGCCAATGACGATCATGTGGCGCGGTTTGTCGCGCAGCTCGAAGATGGTTTCATTGGTCAGGTAAGGCACATCCCCAAGCCCCGGAATTGGCGGCACCAACGGACGCGACCCGGTGGCGACGACAAAGCGGCGCGCGGTGATCACGTGGTCGCCCGCCTGCACCTTGTCATGCGCGATGAAGCGTCCGTATTCTCGGATGACACGCACGCCGAACCCCTCGAACCGTTCCTGGCTGTCATTGGGCGCGATCGTGGCGATGGCGGCAGCAACATGATCCTTGGCGGCGGCGTAATCCACCGTCACCGGCCCGCCCGTCACGCCGAAGCGGTCCTCTCCCATAGCATGTGCCTTGTGCGCGGCGGCCAGCAGCGCCTTTGACGGCACACAGCCGTAGTTCAGACAATCGCCGCCCATCTTGTGGCCTTCCAGAAGCACCACGTCGGCGCCCATCTGCGCTGCGCCCGCCGCAACCGACAAACCGCCACTGCCTGCGCCGATCACGCAGATATCCGTCTTGATCTCGCTCATCGTTCAAATTCCTTTCCGGCCGCGAAAGACCTTCAACAAAACCGGCATCAGCGCCAGTGCGCAAAGCCCGAGGATCGGCCCCAGCACCATCGGCTCGAAGATGATGGACAGGTTCGGGCTATCGCCGCGGGCAAAGACGGCGCCCAGCCCGGCACCGACCCATGTGTAAACCAGCGTTCCCGGCATGATACCGAAAAACGTTGTGAAAACATAGCGGTGCAGGCTGACCCCCACAAGCGCGGGCAACAGGTTGGCCACGAAGAACGGCACCAGCGGCACCAATCGGATCAGGAACAGCACCGATAACTCGTTGTCGCGGATGCCTTGCGAGATCCGCCGTACCATCCCCGAAGAGGCATCCATCCGCGCCGACAGCGCCTCGCCAAATCCCATGCGCGCGGCAAGAAAGATGACCGTCGCACCGATCGTGGCCGAGACGAGGATGAAGAAGACGCCGGGAAACAGGCCGAACAGGAATCCTCCGCTCAAGGTCGCAACCGTCGCGCCGGGCAGCGAAAAACCGACGATCATCACGTAGATCGCCATGTAAGCCGCGACCATCGCCAGGTAATGGGCGTCCCGGTAGGCAAGCAGCGCCTCGCGGTTCTCGCGCAGCGTATCGAAGGTGAGGTAATCGCCAAGAAAGTACCAGCCCGCCACCGCGCCCAGCAGGATCACGGCGACGGGCAGGAACCGCTTTAGCGGGCTGCGTGTCGGGGGTGTCATATCTGTCATAATTTTCCATCCGCTGGATCAATGCGGTCAACATGCGCGCTGCGCCCGTCCTGCGACAGTCCCCTCACGCGGCATTGATCCGGCGTGACACAGACAGGCGCTTTACGTCACGAATTCCGGTCTTTCCCGAACTTATGCAAGGCAGAAGTTTCAATCCTGCTTTTCGGTTGCCTGCGCTTGTTGACACGCGCGACACGAGGGCCTATTGCCCGGTCTTCATACAGATTCTGCGGCTGTCGATCGGGGTCCGCCCCGCATCCGGCCCCGATGACAAGGAAACTGAGACATGAAACGCACCTACCAGCCGTCGAACCTCGTTCGCAAGCGCCGCCACGGGTTTCGCGCGCGGATGGCCACCAAGGCCGGCCGCAAGATTTTGAACGCCCGCCGCGCCCGCGGTCGGAAATCGCTCAGCGCGTAATCGCCTTACGCCACGGCGACCCGCTGCGGTCGAATGATGCCCCCCTTCGGCCTCCGATCCGGGGGGTTTTCATGTTGAAGGCTGTGCTACGCATGATGAGGCCCGGCACCCTCAAGAAGCGCGCCGATTTCCTGCGCGCCGCGCGTGCCCGGCGGGCACCTGTCACGGCCTTCCTTGTGCAGGCGCGGCAGCGGTCCGACAGTGAGGACGCCGATCCGGATGCGATCCGCGTCGGCTTTACCTGTTCCAAGAAGGTCGGCAATGCCGTCGCCCGAAATCGTGCCAAGCGCCGCCTGCGCGAGGTTGCCCGCGCCATCCTGCCGCTTGAGGGTCGCGCCGGTTGGGATTACGTTCTGATCGGCAAGGCCGGTGACACCGCCACCCACCCGATGGAGGCGATGAAGGCCGACCTGTCGCGCGCGCTGAGGAAACTGCACAAGTGACCCCGCTGGCCCATATCGCCGCCCTGCCCGTCCGGGCCTACCGGCTGCTGTTCAGTCCGTGGGTCGGGCACAATTGCCGCTATCAGCCGACCTGTTCGGCCTACGCGCTGGAGGCGCTGGAAAAGCACGGTGCGATCAAGGGCGCGTGGCTGGCAATCAAGCGGATCGGGCGCTGCCACCCATGGGGATCGGACGGTTATGACCCGGTGCCGAAGCCGGGCAAGACACGTGGCTGCGGTCACGACCATCACGACTGACGGGTCGGACGTTGCCCCGCCCCCCGCTTTTGCCGTATGGCTCTGGCCAGGTCCCGGAGGCGCGACATGCTTGACGACAACGACGAAATCCACCCGCTTTTTCACGGCGCGCCGAAGACGACGGAATTTCGCAAGCTGCGCAAGCGGATCATCCGCGACACCCGCGACGCGATCGACCGCTACGGCATGGTCGACCGCGGCGGGCGCGGCGCCAAAGGCGCGCGAACAGACAAGTGGCTGGTCTGTCTGTCGGGCGGCAAGGACAGCTACACCCTGCTGGCCGCGCTGACGGAACTGAAATGGCGCGGGCTTCTGCCCGTCGAACTGCTCGCCTGCAACCTCGATCAGGGCCAGCCGGGCTTTCCCGCCACGGTGCTGCCGGACTTCCTGACACGAATGGGCGTCGCGCACCGGATCGAATACCAGGACACCTATTCCATCGTCATGGACAAGGTTCCGCAAGGGCGGACCTATTGCGCGCTCTGTTCCCGGCTTCGGCGTGGCAACCTGTACCGGATCGCGCGCGAGGAAGGCTGTTCGGCGGTCGTGCTTGGCCATCACCGCGATGACATCCTCGAGACCTTCTTTCTGAATCTCTTTCACGGCGGCAAGCTGGCGACGATGCCGCCGAAACTGCTCAACGACGAGGGCGATCTTTTCGTGTATCGCCCGCTGGCCCATATCGCGGAGGCCGATTGCGACCGTTTCGCGCGGGCGATGTCGTACCCGATCATCCCCTGCGATTTGTGCGGGTCGCAGGATGGGCTGCAACGCCAGCAAATCAAGGCGCTGCTGGATGAGTGGGAAGCCCGCAATCCCGGACGGCGCGGCAAGATGTTCTCGGCGTTGATGAACGCGCGGCCCTCGCACCTGCTCGACCCTGCACTGTTCGATTTTGCCGGGCTCGCCCGTTCCGTCGAATTTGAAACAAATAAGGAACATTGAGTCGGCGGCATTAACATCCTGTTTGGCAGTTTGTCCTAGCGATGGGGCGGTGTGAAACCGTGTCACGACGATGAGAGGCTGCCATGCGTGCCCCGATTGCCAACCGGTTGGATGCCCTTGCCAGCGGTATCCGCAGGGCCTTGTCCCGGATCGAGGTTCTTGCGCTGTTCCCGGCACTGGCCCTGCTCGGATTCTGGGCGGGCGCGGCGGGGGTGATCTTCGCCACCTCTTTCCTGCTGCCTGGTCTTCTGGCGCTGCAAGCGATGCGGCCGCAGCCTACGGGGCGCTTTCGTGACAGGCCGGCAGACGGGCGCACCGGGTTGCCGATGCGCGAAAGCTTCCTTGTCGAACTGGACGCGATCCTTGACGAAACCGTGTCCAGCGGCACCACCACCGCCTGCGTGGTCGTGGAGATTGACGACTTTCCCGATTATGCCGCCAGATGGGGCGCAGAAGCAAGCGACCGAATCCTCGCCCGCTCGGCGGATCGGCTGCAAACGTCGCTGCGCCGTGGGGATCTCGTGGCCGCGATCGGCGAAGGGCGCTTTGCCGTTGCCCTCAATCCGATCCCGCTGGCCAAGCTCGATATCATCCTGTCACTGATCAGCCGTCTACAGGGCGCACTTTGCGAACCGATCGCCGTTGCCGGGGCCGCAGCGCACCCCAGCGTGTCTGTCGGGTTCGTGACCCCCGCACAGGCCGATCACGGCGACGCGCAATGCCTGCTCGATGCTGCCCTGACCGCAATGGTCGAGGCGCGACGCCACGCCCCGGGCGGGGTGCGCGGCTATTCCGACAAGATCAAGGCCCGGTCGCGCCTGCGCCACGATCTTGCCGAACAGGTCGAAGACGCGCTTGCAAGAAACGCCATCCGGCCGTGGTTCCAGCCACAGGTCAGCGCCGATACCGGCGCGATCACCGGCTTCGAAGCCCTGGCACGATGGCACCACCCCGAGGCCGGCGTGCTGGTGCCGCCTGATTTCCTGCCCGCGATATCCGACGCGGGCTGCATGGGGCGTCTTGGCGAGACGATGCTGACCCGTTCGCTTCAGGCCCTGACGGCATGGGACAAGACCGGTCTGCGCGTGCCCTCCGTCTCGGTCAATTTCTCGGCCGAGGAACTGCGCGACCCGACACTGGCCGACCGCGTGAAATGGGAGGTCGACCGCCACAACCTGCGCCCGAACCGCCTCACGGTGGAAATCCTCGAAACCGTCGCCGCACAGTCCGAGGATGACATCATTCTGCGCAATATCGACGAGCTTGGCGCGCACGGCTTCAACCTCGATCTCGACGATTTCGGCACCGGCCAATCCTCGATCGCGAATATCCGGCGCTTCCATGTGCAGCGCATCAAGATCGACCGCAGCTTCGTCACCCGGCTTGACCGGGACTCGACGCAGCGGGCCGTTGTCGCCGGCATTCTCGCGCTCGCCGAACGGTTGAACGTCACCACCGTGGCCGAGGGCGTCGAGACGAAGGACGAACACAGCGTTCTGGCGCAACTGGGCTGCGACCACCTTCAGGGCTACATGATCGCGCGTCCGATGCCGTTCGAAGACACCGCAAGCTGGATCGCGACCTATCGCGCCGCACTTGGATCACCTCCGCGAATCGGGCGTCGCGCAGGCTGAACCACCCGGTGACCGGGGCCAAACCGCGCGGCAACCCGGCAATAAGGGAAAAGCGCTTGACCTTTGCAGCCTCAATCTGTTGAACCTCCGTGACTTCAACCAAGGCTGGATGCGCGGGTATGGACGATCAGAATCAGACCAAGAACCTAATCCTTGCCATGGCGCTCTCGCTGGGTGTCATCCTTATCTGGTCGGTCATGTTTCCGCCGGACACCCCGCCAAGCGATCCCGACGCCATCGACTCCGATGTCGTTTCGGTCGTGGACGAAACCGGGGCCGAGGTCGCCCTTGCGCCACCAAGCGCCCAGATCGCCGACACAGGCACAACACCCACCGCCACGGACGACGCGCCGGAAGCCCTGGCGGATGCTCCCCGCATCCAGATCGACACCCCGTCGCTGATGGGCTCCATCGCGCTGACCGGCGGGCGCCTCGATGACCTGTCGTTGCGCAACTACACCGAGGCGCTTGATCCAGCCTCCGACAACGTACGTCTGCTATCGCCCGTGGGCGCGTCGGGGGCTTACTATGCGCTCTATGGCTGGACACCCGGCGGGGCACTGGGGTTCGACAACGTGCCCGGTGCCAACACCGAATGGCAGGTCGAAAGCGGCGCAGTTCTCACCGTCGACAGCCCGGTCACTCTGGTCTGGGACAATGGTGTCGGTCTCGTGTTCCGCCGCACGATCTCGGTCGACGAGGACTATATGTTCAGCGTCACCCAGTCGGTGGAGAACACCGGCACCGACACCGCGCGGCTGGCCCCCTACGGGATCGTCGCCCGCCACGGGATGCCCGCGGACCTGCAAAACTTCTTCATCCTGCACGAGGGCGTTGTCCAGAATTCCGACGGCACGCTGAACGAGGTCGCCTACGACGACATGACCGACATGGATTTCGTCCAGCGCGAGGGCGCGCAGGCAGAAATCACCGAGGTCACGGAGTCAGGCTGGATCGGGTTCACCGACAAATACTGGATGACGACGCTGGTGCCCGGATCCGGTCAACCCTTCACCGCCGTGTCGCGCTATGTCGAAGGATCAGAGATTTTCCAGACCGAGGCCCGGATGCCCGCGGTCAGCGTCGCACCCGGTGACACCTTCGAGACCACCACCCGCCTCTTCGCCGGTGCCAAGGAATGGGAAACCATCCGGCGCTACGAAAACGAAGACGGCGTCGCTGGCTTTCTCGATTCGATCGACTGGGGCTGGTTCTTTTTCCTGACCAAGCCGATTTTCTGGCTGCTGCACAACCTTCATTCACTGATCGGCAATATGGGGCTGTCGATCATCCTACTGACCCTGCTGATCAAGGCGATCCTGTTCCCGCTGGCCTACCGGTCCTACGTGTCGATGGCCAAGATGAAAGAGCTTCAGCCAGAGATGGAGAAGCTCAAGGAACGCGCCGGCGACGACAAGGAAGCCCTGCAAAAGGGGATGATGGACCTTTACAAGAAAAACAAGGTGAACCCGGCCTCGGGCTGCCTGCCGATCCTGTTGCAGATCCCGATCTTCTTCTCGCTCTACAAGGTGATCTTCGTCACGCTGGAACTGCGCCATGCGCCGTTCTTCGGTTGGCTGAACGACCTGTCGGCGCCCGATACCAGCTCGATCTACAACCTCTTTGGCCTGTTCCCGTGGGATGCGCCCGTCCCCGGCAGCATCATGGCGCTGATCTTCATCGGGGTTCTGCCGATCCTTCTCGGCATTTCGATGTTTCTTCAGCAGAAGCTGAACCCGGCGCCCAGCGACCCGACACAACAGATGATCTTCGCGTGGATGCCGTGGGTGTTCATGTTCATGCTTGGAAGGTTTGCCAGCGGCCTTCTGGTCTACTGGATCACCAACAACACCATCACTTTCACACAGCAATATATCATCATGCGCAGCCAGGGGTTCAGGCCCGACGTGTTCGGCAATATCCTGTCCAGCTTCCGCAAGAAGAAGAAGGACGAGTGATGCCCGCCCCGACTGGCGCGCTGAAACCGGATGCCGGGGGGCACTGAGATGGAGATGCGCTTTCCCCTCGCCCCGAAACCGGAGGCAGCGGCAGCAGAGACCGGCAGATTGCTATTCGCAGCCGGGTCGGAGTTCCTGAAAGGTGTCGTCGCCATGGACGGCATGCCGCCGGGCGACCGGATCGAGGTTTGCTTTGCCGGTCGGTCGAACGTCGGAAAATCGACGCTGATCAACGCAGTCGCGGGGCGCAAGGCGCTTGCCCGCGCCTCGAACACGCCGGGGCGGACGCAGGAAATCAATTTCTTCACCATCGCCGACAGCCATTACCTTGTGGACCTGCCCGGCTATGGCTTCGCCAACGCGCCGGTGAAGGTGGTCGAGAAATGGCAGCGGCTGCTCAAGGCGTACCTGTCCGGCCGCGCCAACCTGCGCCGTGCCTTCGTCCTGATCGACAGCCGCCATGGCATCAAGCAGGTCGATGAGGATATCCTGTCCCTGCTCGACACATCCGCCGTCCCGTTCCAGGTGGTCATGACAAAGGCCGACAAGGTCCGGAAAAGCGAGCTCGAAACGGTGATCGCGCAGGTGCGCGGCGCATTGGCCAAGCACCCCGCCGCCTACCCGGAGCTTGTGGTGACCTCCTCCGAAAAGGGTACCGGCCTAGCCACTTTGCGCGCCATCATCGCCGCTATCGCCTGAGGACCTTGAGCGCGCCACCCCACGGCGCTAACAAGGCGTGATCAAAGGGCCCCAGCGATGAAGAAACAGACACCGATGACCTCCCGCGATTACGCCGCCACCGCCCGCACGCTGTCCGAGGCGCTGCCCTACATGCAGCGTTACACGGACGCGATCGTGGTGATCAAATTCGGCGGCCACGCCATGGGCGACGCCGAGGCGATGGCCAGTTTCGCCCGCGATGTCGTGCTGGTCCAGCAGGTCGGCGCGAACCCGGTGATCGTGCATGGCGGCGGGCCGATGATCAACGAGATGCTGGCCCGGCTTGGCGTCCGGTCGGAGTTCGTGGATGGCAAGCGCGTGACCGACGCCGCCACTGTGGACGTTGTTGAGATGGTCCTCTCCGGCATGGTCAACAAGCGTATCGTTCAGGCGATCAACGCTCAAGGCGGGCGCGCCGTCGGCCTGTCGGGAAAGGATGCCAACCTGATGGTCTGCGACCCCGCCGATCCGAAGCTTGGCTTCGTGGGCGACCCGGTGGAGGTCGATCCACAGGTTCTGAGGGAACTCTTTGCCGCCAATATCATCCCCGTCATCGCCCCGTTGGGCGCCGGTCGTGACGGTGAAACGTTCAACGTGAACGGCGATACGGCGGCAGGCGCCATCGCCGCCGCGCTGAAGGCCGACCGGCTGTTGCTGCTGACCGATGTCGCCGGCGTCAAGAACGCGGGCGGCGAGGTGGTCACAGAGTTGACCGCCACCGAGGTCGAGGGGATGACACGCGACGGGGTGATTGCGGGCGGCATGATCCCCAAGACGGAGACCGCGCTAAGGGCCGTGCGCGGCGGGGTGCGCGCCTGCACCATCGTTGACGGGCGGGTCACGAATGCCGTTCTTCTGGAACTGTTCACCGATCATGGTGCCGGCAGCATGATCCGGGCCTGAGCGGTGCCGCGCGCGACCCTCGACACGATCCGCGACCGGGCGGCAGGGCATCACCTCGATATCTTCGGCGCCTTCCATGCCGGGACCGGGGATGGCTGTGACCCCGGCACGATGATCCTGCTGTCGCCGCTGGAACCCGGATTCTGGCACCATCTGCGCGGCACACCGGACTTCACCGGCCCCAATCCGGTTGATACGTGGTCAACCCGCGTGATCGGTGCGCTTGCCGAGATGTTTGGCGGTGCTGCGCATTTCCCCTTCGGCGGCCCACCCTACGCCCCGTTCATCCGCTGGGCGACGCGCACGGGGCGGGCCTGGCCCTCGCCCGTGGGAATGCTGGTGCACGACACGGCGGGGCTGATGATCTCGTTGCGCGGCGCGATCTGGTTGCCCGATTTTCTGGACCTGCCCCCGGCACCCGATGCCAGCCCTTGCGAGGCCTGCGCGCGACCTTGCCTTACCGCCTGCCCGGTCGGCGCGCTCGGGCCGCAGCCCTATGACGTGCCCGCCTGCCATGCCTTCCTTGACACGGCCGAGGGCGCGGACTGCCTGAGCAGCGGTTGCCTTGTCCGCCGCGCCTGCCCTGTCAGCCAACGCTTCGGCCGAGACTCGGCGCAATCGGCCCATTACATGAGGTATTTCCACAGATGACATTGCGCCTGATTCTCACCCGCCACGCGAAATCCGATTGGGGCGACCCGATGCTGGACGACCACGACCGCCGGTTGAACAAGCGAGGCCGGCGGGACGCGCCGCGGATTGGCGCGTGGCTAGGGGACAATGGCTTCGTGCCGGACAGCGTCACCGTCTCCACCGCACGCCGCGCGCAGGAAACGTGGAACGGCATCGCCACCCGCCTCGGCGCGTCGCCGGATGTGCAGATGGACCGGCGGCTTTACCACGCAACACCCGATGCACTGATGGCCCATGCCGGCACCGGGCGCGGGGCGACCCACATGCTCATTGGACACAACCCCGGCATGGCAGAGGCCGCGCACCGCCTTGCAGGCCAAGCCCCCGATCACCCGCGCTTCGCCGATTTTCCCACCTGCGCGACGCTGGTGCTGGCTTTTGACGGCGATGACTGGCGCGCGCTCGACTGGGACGCAGGCCGGGTGCTTGGCTTCGTCACCCCGCACGACCTGCCATAGAAAGAGGGCCCCCGAACGGGAGCCCGTTTCAATAGGTTCGAAGGGATCAGTGGCCGAGGATCTGGCTCAGGAACAGCTTGGTCCGGTCCGATTGCGGGTTGGTGAAAAACGCCTCCGGCTCGTTCTGTTCCACGATCTGGCCATCGTCCATGAAGATCACCCGGTTGGCGACCTGCCGCGCGAAGCCCATTTCGTGGGTTACGCATAGCATGGTCATGCCTTCCTCGGCCAGTTCGATCATGGTGTCGAGCACTTCCTTGATCATCTCGGGATCGAGCGCCGAGGTCGGTTCGTCGAACAGCATGATACGCGGGCGCATGCACAGGCTGCGGGCAATTGCCACGCGCTGTTGCTGACCGCCCGACAACTGGCCGGGATACTTGTCGGCCTGTTCGGGGATCTTGACCTTGTTGAGGAAATGCATCGCCGTTTCCTCGGCTTCCTTCTTGGGCGTCTTGCGCACCCAGATCGGGGCCAGCGTGCAGTTTTCCAGGATCGTCAGATGCGGGAACAGGTTGAAATGCTGAAAGCACATGCCAACCTCGGAGCGGATCTTGTCGATGTTCTTCACGTCGTTCGACAGTTCGGTTCCGTCCACGACGATTCGGCCCTGCTGGTGTTCCTCCAGCGCATTGATGCAGCGTATCAGGGTCGATTTACCGGACCCCGACGGGCCACAGATCACGATCCGTTCGCCGCGATTCACCGTCAGGTCGATGTCGCGCAGCACGTGGAACGTCCCGTACCACTTGTTCATGCCGCTGATGTCGATGGCCACTTCGTCCGAAACGGCCATCTGAGAGCGGTCGATCTCGCGGGTTTTGGGGTTTGTTTGAGCGTCGGTCATTGGGATATCTCCTCAGTGATGCCCGGTGGTAAGCTTACGCTCCAACCACTGGGAATATCGCGACATTGAAAAACAGAAGATGAAGAAGCACAGGCCGATGAAGATAAACAGTTCCCAGTAGATGCCGTTCCAATCGGAATCCGCGCGGATCGCGTTGGACAGGCCGATGGGATCCAGAAGGCCGATGAAGACCACCAGCGTGGTGTCCTTGAACAGACCGATGAAGGTCGAAACGATTCCGGGGATGGAGATCTTCAGCGCCTGCGGCAGGATGATCAGACGCATGGATTGCCAGTAGTCGAGCCCGAGGCTGTCAGCGCCCTCATACTGCCCGCGCGGCAACGCCGCGAGCCCCCCCCGCACCACCTCGGCGATATAGGCCGAGGCAAAGAGCGTCACCATGATGATCACCCGCAACATCAGGTCGAAACTGACCTCCGGCGGCAGGAAGTAGTTCAGAAGCAGCGATGCCGTGAACAACCACACGATCAATGGCACACCGCGGATCACCTCGATGAAGATGACCGAACACTTGTTGATGATGAACAGGTCCGACTGCCGGCCAAGCGCCAGCAGGATGCCCAAAGGCAGCGACAGAACGATGCCCGAAACCCCGATGATAAGCGCCAGCATGAAGCCGCCGAACTGGTCAGATCGGATATTCTCGATCCCGATGGGCAGAAAGTCTTGCAAGACTCCGGCGAGCGCCCCAGCGACAAACAACCAGTAGAGGATCGGCACCACCAAGGCCGCTATGATGGACGCAAGCGCGCCGAGCACGCCTTCCCCGTAGGTCATGATCGCCCAGCCGATGACAAAGCCAAGCGCCGCCGCGACCGGCCCCCAGATGGACCCGCCCCACAGCAGCCAGTAGGCAAGAAAGGGCGCCGCAATGCTGAACAGCAGCATCTTGCGCGACACGCCGCTGAACAGGATCGGCGCGATGGCCGCGCCGAAGACGATCAGCGTCAGGATCGGCCGCCAGTAAAGTCCTGACGGGTAGAAGCCGAACAGCAACTGGTGCCAGCGATCGCTGATCACCGCCCAGCACGCGACGTCGTATCCGATGCCGCTGGCGTCCCGGATCTCGCGGCATTGCGTAAGAGACTCGGCAACCCATATGCCGCCAAGCATCCAGGGCAGGATATGCGCCAGCACCCAGTAGACGACGAGGATGGACACGATTGTCAGGATCGCGTTGAGCCATGAAGAGAACAGGTTTTCCCGCACCCACTTCACCGCGCCTTTCTCGGTGATCGGAGCATCCTGTTCGGGGATCATCGTATCGCGGACGAACTGAACGGATTGTGCATGTGTGTCGCTCATCTCACCGCTCCTTCAACTTGACGGAATTGTTGTACATGTTCATCACACCCGAGATGATCAAAGAGGTCACGAGGTAGAACAACCCGAGCAGAAGCATACCTTCCAGCTCTCGTCCCGTCTGGTTGATCGTGATGCCGCCAAGGGTGGACCGCACATCCATGTAGCCCACGGCAATGGCGAGCGAACTGTTCTTGGTCAGGTTCAGGTAGTGCGAGATCAGCGGCGGGATAATCACCCGCATCGCCTGAGGCAGGATCACAAGGTTCATCGTCCAGTTTGGACGCATGCCAAGCGCAAAGGCGGCTTCGGTCTGGCCATTGCTGACCGACAGGATGCCGGCGCGCACGATTTCGGCGATGAAGGCCCCTGTGTAAAGCGACAGCGCCAACCAAAGCGCGATCAGCGAATTGCGCAGATGGATGCCGCCAGTGAAGTTGAACCCACGCAGGTGCGGTAGATCGAGCGTCGCACCAAGCGCCACCAGCACGATAGCCGCCGGCAGGATGATGACAGCCACCCGCATCCAGAAGGTGCCCGGTGGTCTGATGCCCGTCGCCTCTTGCGTGGCGGTGGCCCAACGACCGATCGCCCGCGCACCGAAGAAGCCGGCCACCACGACCGCGATAAACAGCAGCCAGTCCAGGCTGGATGCGGCAGGACTCACCGCCGCTGCACCGCCATCGGCAGCCGGCAATACCTCGTTGCCGCCAAGCGAGCGGGTGAACAGCACGTTCGGGATATAGATCCCCCGGTTCGTCACCGCGATGCTGTCACCTACAATCATCGAAGCGGCCGGTTCGTCACCGCGGAAATCGGCTGGCCGCGGCGTCGCCTCTGTCATCACTGCGAAGATCAGGATGATCCACAGCAGCAGTGGGATGTTGCGGAACCCTTCGACGTAGACGGTCATCAGCCGCGCCACGATCCAGTTCCTGGACAGCCGCAGCACACCGGCGATCACCCCCAGCACCGTGGCCAGCGCACAGCCGAGCACGGCGACAAGCAAGGTGTTCAGGATGCCGACCAGGGCGGCGCGGCCATGGGTGGATTCGTTGCTGTATTCGATCAGGCGCTGGTTGATGTCGTAACCGGCACGCGAGGTCAGGAAGCCGAAATCGAAATCTTTCCCGAGATCTTCGAGGTTGGCAACGATATTGCGTCCAAGCCAGTAGATCGCGAAGAGGATCAGGGCGAAAGCGACGACCTGAATGGTCATGGACCGATATCGGGTGTCGTAAATCAATTGGCTGAGCCGGAAGGACTCGGCTGGCGGTTCTGTAATACTTGTCATTGGAAGGCAACCCCGATTGTCGCTGGAGGAGCGACCCACGACCCCCCGTTCACCCGACTGTCGGGTGCTCCGGTCGTACGGTCAGTCACATGATGGGCGCACTTGGAAAAAGGGCGCAGCAGTGCCGCGCCCTTGTCCGTCTGCTGTCCTTACCGGAACGGCGGTGAGTAGAGCAGGCCACCATCGGTCCACTGGGCGTTCAGACCGCGCGCAAGGCCGATAGCGGTGTCCTCGCCGATATGGGCCTCGAACAATTCGCCATAGTTGCCACCAGCGGAAATGGCGTTTACCGCCCAATCGCTCGCAAGCCCCAGCATCGCGCCAAGGTCACCCTCTGACCCGAGCATGCGGTTGATTTCCGGATTGCTTGTGCCTTGCGCCAACTCGGCAACGTTGTCCGAGGTGATGCCAAGCTCTTCCGCAGCGATCAACGCGTTGAGCGTCCAGCGCGCGATGTCGCCCCATTCGTTATCACCATGACGCACGAGCGGGCCAAGCGGCTCTTTCGAGATGATTTCCGGCAGAACCACGTGGGCCGACGGATCCTCGAATGTGGCGCGGGTCGCGGCAAGGCCGGAGGCGTCGGTCGTGTAGACGTCGCAAGCACCGGCAAGATATTGCTGCTGCGCTTCGGCGTTGGTTTCGATCGGAACCGGTTCATACGCCATGTTGTTGGAGGCGAAGAAGTCCGCAAGGTTCAGTTCGGTCGTGGTGCCGGTCTGGATGCAGACGGTCGCGCCGTCGAGTTCCATGGCCGAAGACACGCCAAGTTCGCGCGGCACCATGAAGCCCTGACCATCGTAGTAGTTGACGCCCACGAATTCGAATCGCAGGTCAACGTCACGGCTGAAGGTCCAGGTGGTGTTGCGGGCCAGCAGGTCGATCTCGCCTGAGGCGAGCGCGGTAAAGCGGGTCTGGCCGGTGGTGGGAACGAAGCTGACGGCAGTAGGATCGCCCAGAACAGCGGCTGCAACCGCGCGGCAGACGCCGACATCAAAGCCGTCCCATTGCCCATTTGCATCGGGGGCCGCGAAGCCGACGAGGCCGGTGGTCACGCCACAGTTCAGTTCGCCACGCGCCCGGACTTCATCCAGCGTCTGCGCGGAAACGAAACCTGCGGCCAGACCGGCCACGGCAATCGTGCCGAGAAAAACGGATTTTTTCATGTTTACCTCTTCCTGGTGGGCCGCCCTTGCGGGCGGCTTGTTCGGTCGTTGAGACCTGTGATTTATCTGGATCGGGCGCCGACGGCGACCGAACCTGCCGCATAAAAGGGCAAATCTGAGGCAAGAGGTCAAGTGTGGTGTTCGGGCAATCAGCCCATAATAGGCTTTACGAAAGGGCAATTTGGCCTTGGCGCACAAAACTTGCGCAAAGCGATACGAGACGGGCGACTGGCAATCTACGCCCCGCGCGCCAAGCCCAGAAACCGCACGGCGTGAAGGAAATCGGCGCGTTTACGGGCGGTCATTTCCTCGGCTTCTTCATCCGAGCCCCACTGCGCGATCTGCCAGTTTTCGTCGATGCGGCTCAACTCCCACGCGGTTTCGGGATGGGTTTTGCCCTCTGCCACCGACAGCCCAAGGACAAGCGACCCCGACAACGTCACAAGGTCATGCAGCGCAGTCAGCGAAAACGGTGCGTATGAATGAACGGCTTGCGAAAGATGCGACAGGCTGGCTTCGGGCTGCGCTGCGGGCAACACCCCGGAAACGACGGTCAAAGGCGCGTTGAACCGCGCGGCCGCCCAGTCCAGGACCGGATCCCAAGCCTTGTTTTGCTGGTCACGCAGCGCATCGGGCGCCTCGGCGCGGTGGCACAGAAGATCTGTTTCCGCATATCCCGCCAGCATCGTCGAAATTGAATCATGCTGCACCGTCACCTTGTCGATCGCGGCATTGGCCGCGCGTGTAACGGGCATCGAGTTGGGGGCGATCTCGTCATCCTGCGCGTCCCATTCGCGGGCCACAGCCTCGGCCATCTCTGGCGTCGGCAAGGCCAGCGGCGCCTTCAGCGGGGTGCGCACCGGGCGCCCGTCCAGCAGAACACGGAACGCGCCCCCGGTCTCGTCCACATCCGCCTGCGTCCAGAACCGTCTGGCTTTCCACTCGCTCATGTCTCCGACCAGATCCTTCGCAACGCGCCTTCGAGCTCGGCAAAGCTGTCCAGAATACCCGCCGCGCCGGCGGCAACGAGGTCTTCGCACGGGTGGTAGCCCCAATCGACGCCAAGCGCCCGGATGCCCGCGTTTCGCCCCATTTCCATGTCGAACACCGTATCGCCGAGAATCACCGCATGTTCACTATCGACGCCGGTTTCCGACAGGCAGGCTTTGATCATCGACGGGTGCGGCTTCGACGGATGGTCGTCGGCCACCTGCACCGTGTGGAAGACGCGCCCAAGCCCGTGCAACCCCATCAGGTGCATCATCCCCCGACGGGATTTCCCCGTGGCGATCCCCAGCAGCACATCCTCCTGCCCGGCCAGCCAGTCCAGCACCTCGCGCGCACCGGGGTAGAGCGGCGACAACGCCGCTCCGTCTTGCTGCCGCAGCCGCGCGAAGGCGTCCCTGTAGCCTTCGACGATCCGGTCTTGCGTGACAGCATCGAGATCCGGCACCAGCCGGGCAATGGCGACAGGCAGCGACAGCCCGACGATGGACAGGGTTTCCTCCCGCCCCGGCGCCGGCAGGCCGACGCGCCCGAAAGCGGCCGCCATCGACGCCACGATATGTGCCTGGCTGTCCACCAGCGTGCCGTCAACGTCGAAAATAACCAGCCGCAGCGGTGCGCTCATGGCTCCATCTCCTCGAACGGATCGGCTGGCACGTCGCGGGCATCCCAGCCCAGCGTATCCCACGTCCTTTGCATATGCTCGGGCAGCGGCGCGGTCAGAGTAACGCGCGCACCGGTAACCGGATGGGTAAAGCTCAGATGCCTTGCATGCAGGTGAAGCTTGCGGCTGATCTCGCCTCCCAGCTGCGCGCCCCAGCCATCGCCGAGGTTTTCCTGCCCCGACCCGCCGTATTTGCCATCGCCGATGATCGGATGGCCAAGCTCCGCCATGTGCGCGCGCAGCTGATGGGTGCGGCCGGTCACAGGCACCATCGCCACCCATGAGACCCGCCCGCCAAGCGCCGACAGAACCGCGTAATCGGTGGTTGCCCGTTTCGCGCCCTCGGTGCTATCGACCTCGCGCGGATGCAGGCAGAGCATCTTTTCGCCCTCGCCACCCGCACCATGGCCCGACGCCTTGACAAGGCCGAAGCGGATCGTGCCGAGGCGCGGCAGGGGCGTGCCGGCAACGGCGGCCCAGTAGATCTTGCGCGTATCGCGGGCGCGGAAGGCCTGCGTCATCTTCGCCGCCGCACCCCGCGTGCGCGCCAACAGCAGAAGGCCGGAGGTGTCCTTGTCCAGCCGGTGCACCAGCCGTGGCTTGTCCTCCATCCCGAAAGTCAGCGCCTCGGCCAGCCCGTCCACATGCCGGGTCTGCTTGCTGCCCCCCTGCGACGGCAGGCCCGGCGGCTTGTTCAGCGCGATGATGTGATCGTCGCGGTAGACGACTGCCGCCCGGATCATCCGCGCATCGGCCTCAGACACCGCTTCGCGCGCCACGAAGGGCTGCGGCGCGGCCTCGTCGGGCAGCGGTGGAATACGCACGTTCTGCCCCTCACCCAGCCGCGTCGCCGGTTTCACCCGGCCGCCATCAACCCGGATCTCGCCCTTGCGGCACATCTTTTCGATCCGCCCCTGCGACACATACGGAAAGCGGCGGCGAAACCAGCGATCAAGCCGCTGGTCGCCCTCGCCCGCGCCCACGGTGACGGTCTGGACCCGGCTCATGCGACCACCCCCCGCGCCAGCCACATACCCAGAAGCAGCCCGAAGATCGAACAGGTGACGGAGGCCACGACATAGAACACCGCCGCGCTCGACTCGCCACGCTCCCACAGCGTCACCGCCTCCAGCGAAAAGGCAGAAAAGGTGGTGAACCCGCCAAGCAGGCCGACGACAACGAAGGGCGACAGGTGGGTCAGCCCGCGACTCGCGGCGATAACGACAAAGGCGCCGATCAGGCAAGACCCGACGATGTTGACCGTGATCACGCCAAGCGGAAAGACCCCGTGCCCGACCAGCCGGACAATGCCGACCCCGACGAGGTAACGGGCGACGGACCCGATGGCGCCGCCAAGGGCGACCTGAAGAAGCGTTGCAAACATGGCCGGGGTTTGTGGCCTCTCGCTTGTGTTGTCAACCGCCCTGCCGCTTGTCGCGCAGCTTTGCGAAATACGCCATACGCTTGCGCAGATCGCGTTCGAAGCCACGCTCGACCGGCTGGTAGAACGCCGCGCGCGCCATGCCCTCTGGAAAGTAGTCCTGCCCCGAAAACCCGTCCTCTGCATCGTGGTCATAGGCATAGCCCGCGCCATAGCCCTGATCCTTCATCACCCCCGTCGGCGCGTTCAGGATGTGCTTGGGCGGCGGTTCCGACCCGGTTTTCGCCGCCACCTTGCGCGCCGCCTTGTAGGCGACATACCCGGCGTTCGATTTCGGCGCGAGCGCGAGGTAGATCACCGCCTGCGCCAGTGCCAGTTCGCCTTCCGGGCTGCCCAGCCGTTCATAGGTCTGCCACGCATCGACGCACAGCGCCTGCGCCTGCGGGTCGGCAAGGCCAATATCCTCGACGGCCATGCGCGTGATTCGCCGGGCGAGGAAGCGGGGATCCTCGCCGCCTTCCAGCATCCGCGCGAACCAGTAAAGCGCCGCGTCCGGGTCCGACCCGCGCACCGATTTGTGCAGCGCCGAAATGAGGTTGTAATGGGCGTCGCCCGACTTGTCGTATTGCGCCGCCCGGCGGCTCAACCGCTGGCCCAGCGCCTTCGGGTCGAGCGGCGCCTCCGGCGTCCATGCCGTCACCTGTTCGACGAGGTTCAGCATCGCGCGCCCGTCGCCATCGGCCATTTCGCGCAAGGATGCCCGTGCCGCGTCGGTCAGCGGCAGCGCCCGGCCAAGCTCCGCCTCGGCGCGCGCGATCAAGAGGTCGAGGTCGTCCTCGCTCAATCGCTCCAGCACCAGAACCTGCGCCCGGCTGAGAAGCGCCGCGTTCAACTCGAATGAGGGGTTTTCGGTGGTCGCGCCGACCAGAAGGATGGTCCCATCCTCCATATGCGGCAGGAACCCGTCCTGCTGCGCCTTGTTGAAGCGGTGGATCTCATCGACGAACAGCAAGGTCCCGGCGCCATTGGCGCGGCGCATCTTTGCCGCCTCGAACACCTTTCGCAGTTCCGGCACGCCGGTGAAAATGGCGCTGATCTGCACGAAAGTCAGGTCGGTTTCCTGCGCCAAGAGCCGCGCGATGGTGGTCTTGCCAACGCCCGGCGGCCCCCAGAACACCAGCGACCCCAGCGATCCGGCATCGAGCATCACCCGCAGACTGCCATCGGCGCCAAGCAAATGGGCCTGCCCGATCACCTGCGCCAGAGCACGGGGGCGCAGCCGGTCCGCCAGTGGTCGTGAACCGGCTGCGGTGGTGTCGGCGGGCGGGGCAGAGTCGAACAGATCGGCCATGCCCGCACCTTATGTCTGCTTGCGGGAAGGGGAAAGCCATTGCGGCACGCGCCCCCCGCTCAGTGCATCTTCGTGGCCATGCTGATGGTGACGCAGACGCTTTGTTCGCCGTCGAAATCGAGGATCCGGCCTGCTGGTCGGCAATCCAGCCCCACCCGGCGCGCAAGGCGCGGCGAGTTTGCGGGGATGATGCCAATCAGCTCGGTCGCGCCCAGATCGCGGGCGGATTTCACCATTTCCGAGATCAGTTGCAACTGCACCTTGAAGCGCAGCTTCGCGGGAACCTCACGGCCAACGAAAACCCGGCTCGATTCCCAGATATGGCTTGCCACCGGTGCCTTGCGGTCCAAGAGGTCAGGCGGAATGCTGTCGAGCAGGTCACGCTGCGCATCGCGGATCATGTAGGTGTAGATTCCGCAGCGATGGGTAGTCGGCGTCAGCCGCACGCCGGCCAGCACATGGCCGTCCTCGTGCACCGTGACCCACCGGCTGGCCGGCGTGTCGTACTGGTCGAACTCCATCCCGTTGGCTTCTGGCAGATCCCAGCGGTTCTGGACGATGAAGGTCTGGTGCCGTGCGCGCAACATGTTTGCGAACAGCTCACCAAAGTTGTGCATGTTCTCGAAAGACAGGGTCGTGACTTGCATTGAGGTGCCTCCTGGTTGGCGGTTGGTAAACCCGTGACCGCGAGGCAACTGCGTGTGCTGTCATAATAATCGGAATTCCCGCGCTTTCTTGAGGGCCTCGGCCGTGGTTCGCGCACCCAGGCGAACGCGGGCGGACGACAGGCGCGCCTTCAGCGCGCTCTCGGAAATACCCAGCTTGGCAGCCGCTGCGGTATGTCTGTCTCCATCGGCGATCAGGCGCAGCGCTTCGATCTGCGCCTTGGTCAGATCAGCCGGGGGCGCAGCGGCCTCGTGCAGGGCACGGGCGATAACTGCGATCGCATCGATCTCGTCATCCGTGAACTCACGGTCACTTCGCGCACATCCGATTATGGATCGTGACGTGATCTGCCCGCAGGACACCACGCAGCCATAGTGAAGGCCATGTTTCTTGGCCTTTTGCATGACGCTGAACGGGTCCGGCAGGCGAATTTCGCTCCACCTTGTCTGGCCGCTGACGCCGATACCCCAGAACACCAGGGGGTCGCGCAGGGCATAGGCATTGTCCTGATATTCCTGCTGCCACGCAGCGGGATAGGAACTTTTCAACACAAGGGGCGAGGCAAAACGAATGTGCAGGCCCACCGTGTAGCCCACAGGGGCATGGGCATTAAGCTGATCCAGCAAGGATATGAGTACTCTACTATTGGTCATGTCTATTTAGACAGGTTGCCCGAATTCCGTGGCTCCGTAAAGTGTCATAATGCCTAACGCTACATCATGTCCAATGTCAGAAAACCTTAACTCAGACATTTTCCTGAGAATAATGAAACTTCCTGCGGATCTTCGTCGTGACGTGTTGGAATTCCTCGGACAATCGTCGCTGACCGAAGAGGATATGGACACCCTGCTTTTGCAGATCGAACAGGATCACGCAGCTCCGATACGTCAATTTGGTTAACAAACCTTTCCAATACAGGCGTAAAATGAAAAACCCCGCCGAATTCGGCGGGGCTTCGTTTTTCCGAAACGCTGCGGAGGGACGATTTATTCCGCAGCGGCGTCTTCAGCTTCCAGTCGGGCGCGGTCGGCGGCGCCCTTGGCGTCGACGTCGCGCTCGACAAATTCGATGATCGCCATCGGTGCCATGTCACCGTATCGGAAGCCGGCGCGCAGGACACGGACATAGCCGCCCTGGCGTTCGGCGTAGCGGGGGCCAAGAATATCGAACAGCTTGGCGACATGCGCCTCCTGCTTGAGTTGCGCGGCCGCCTGACGGCGCGCATGCAGATCGCCACGCTTGGCCAGCGTGACCAGCTTTTCCACGACCCGGCGCAATTCCTTGGCCTTGGGCAGCGTGGTCTTGATCTGTTCGTGTTCGATGAGCGAGCCGGACATGTTCGCGAACAGTGCCTTGCGGTGTTCGTGGGTCCGGTTCAGACGGCGGTAGCCTCGTGCGTGACGCATGGTTTGGGTCTCCTGACTTTGTGCTTTGTCCGGGGCCGGTGCGTGCCGGTCCCTCCTTGTTGGGGCGGGATTGCCCAGGGGCGGTGCGTGAAATCACGCACCCTACGGCCTGTAGGGTGCGTGCTTGCCACGCACCCTAAAAGTTGTCTTCGAACTTCTTCGCCAGATCCTCGATATTGTCGGGGGGCCAGTCGATGATGTCCATGCCAAGGTGCAGCCCCATACCGGACAGCACTTCCTTGATCTCGTTGAGCGACTTGCGGCCGAAATTCGGGGTGCGCAGCATCTCCGCCTCGGTCTTCTGGATCAGGTCGCCGATATAGACGATGTTGTCGTTCTTCAGGCAGTTGGCCGAGCGCACCGACAGTTCCAGCTCGTCCACCTTCTTCAGCAGAAGCGGGTTGAACTCCAGATCGTCGTCGTCGTCCTGACGGCCAGCGGCTTCGGGCTCGTCGAAGTTGACGAAAATCGACAGCTGATCCTGAAGGATTCGCGCGGCATAGGCGACGGCATCCTCGGGGGTCACCGAACCGTCGGTTTCCAGCTTCAGCGTCAGCTTGTCGTAATCCAGAACCTGACCTTCACGGGTCGGCTGAACGTCGTAACTGACCTTCTTGACCGGCGAATAGATCGCGTCGATCGAGATCAGACCGATCGGCGCATCCTCGGGCCGGTTCTTCTCGGCCGAGACATAGCCCTTGCCGGTGTTCACGGTGAACTCCATGAACAGGTCGGCACCCTCGTCGAGGTGGCAGATCACGTGGTCGCGGTTCAGCACCTGGATGCCGGCGCTTTCCGAAATGTCGCCGGCGGTGACAACCTTGGGCCCCTTGGCGGAAACGGAGATCCGCTTGGGTCCGTCAACATCCATGCGCAACGCAACACCCTTGAGGTTCAGGACCACATCGGTCACGTCCTCGCGCACACCGGCGATCGAGGAGAATTCGTGCAGCACGTTGTCGATCTGCACGCTGGTGATGGCCGCACCCTGAAGCGACGCCATCAGCACACGCCGCAGCGCGTTGCCCAGCGTCAGGCCAAAACCCCGCTCCAGCGGTTCGGCCACGACCGTGGCCTGGCGCGCAGGGTCGTTGCCTGGAATAACCACCAGTTGCGTGGGCTTGATCAGCTCTTGCCAATTCTTATGGATCATGTGTCGCCTCCATTCCTGTTCGCAGGCAGATCCGATGCCCGGAACGCTCGAGGATCATAATGACACCCCTGCGGGCCGCGTGGGATGCACACGGCCCGCAGGGGAATTCGCAAGATCAGACGCGGCGGCGCTTCGGCGGGCGGCATCCGTTATGGGCCATCGGTGTCACGTCCCGGATCGCACTGATCTGGAACCCGACGGCCGCGAGGGCGCGCAGCGCGCTTTCACGGCCGGAACCGGGGCCTTGCACTTCCACTTCCAGCGTTTTCATGCCGTGTTCCTGTGCCTTGCGGCCGGCATCTTCTGCCGCCATCTGCGCGGCATAGGGGGTGGATTTGCGGCTGCCCTTGAAGCCCATCGTGCCGGCAGACGACCATGCGATCGCATTGCCCTGCACGTCGGAAATCAAAATCTTGGTGTTGTTGAAGGATGAATCCACATGCGCCACACCTGCGGCGATGTTCTTCGATGCCTTGCGCTTTGCGGGACGACGATCGCGTGCCATGGTCTCTGCCCTCCCTTATTTCTTCTTGCCGGCAATGGCCTTCGCGGGGCCCTTGCGCGTGCGTGCGTTGGTGTGGGTGCGCTGTCCGCGCACCGGCAGGTTGCGGCGATGGCGCAGGCCGCGATAGCAGCCAAGGTCCATCAGGCGCTTGATGTTCATCTGCCTTTCACGGCGCAGGTCGCCCTCGACGGTGAAGTTTGCGTCGATATGTTCACGGATCGCCAGAACCTCTGCATCAGACAGTTCGTTCACGCGACGGGAATAATCGATGTTGGCGGCGTCACAGATGCTACGCGCCGAGGACGGGCCGATGCCCGTGATATAGGTCAGCGCGATCGGGACGCGCTTGGCAGTGGGGATGTTCACGCCAGCAATACGTGCCACGTAGTCTTCCTTTTCGTTGCGGTTCCGTAGCCCCAGAACCTTTTTTCACAACCGAAAGCCCGAGGCGGTCAGCCTGCGGGCCAGCGAGCTAATTCTGCGATGGGGGCGGGATCGTATCCCGCTTGTCTCGCGATTCCCGGATGGGAAACCTGCGGATAGGCGCTTTGGCGTCCGGGGTCAAGGCCGCATTCAGGCCTTGTCAAGAACTTTCTGGATCGCCGCCGCGACCTCGTCGATCTCGCCCAGCCCGTCAACCACCGACAAGGCGCCTTTGGCGTGGTAATACCCGATCAGCGGCGCAGTCTGCTTGTAATAGGCCAAAAGCCGCGTGCGGATGCTGTCCTCGTTGTCGTCGGCCCGCACAGCCTGCCCGGCAGCGCGGGCTTCCTCGGCACGACCCAGGATACGCTGAACGAGCGTCTCGTCGTTCACCTGCATCTCGATCACCGCATCGAGCCGCTCGCCCTTCTCGGCCAGCAACGCGTCCAACGCATCAGCTTGCGCAAGCGTGCGCGGGAAGCCGTCAAAGATGAAGCCGCCCTTCGTATCACCATCGAGCTTTTCGCGGATCAGGCCGATCACTATCTCGTCGGTGACAAGATCCCCACGCGCCATGACGTCGGCGACGATCTTGCCCATCTCGGTGCCGCTGTCCTTGGCCGCGCGAAGCATGTCGCCGGTCGATAGCTGGATCATGTCGCGGGTCTCGACAAGGCGGCTTGCCTGGGTGCCCTTGCCGGCCCCCGGTGGTCCCAGAAGAATGATGTTCATCGGCGCGCGGGTCCCTTTCGTTTCTTGCCGCCACCGGACCTGCGCCCGCGCAGCTGCGATTTCTCGATCAGGCCCTCGTATTGATGGGCCAGCAGGTGCGACTGGACCTGTTGCACGGTATCCATCCCCACCGAAACGATGATGAGGATCGACGTACCGCCAAAAAAGGCCGTGATCGACAGCTGCGTTCGGATAATCTCGGGCATCAGGACGACAAGCGCAAGGTAGCCGGAGCCGAGCACCAGCACACGATTCACAACGTATTCCAGATATTCCGCCGTCTTCGGGCCGGGCCGGATGCCGGGAACAAAGCCGTTCTGGTTCTTCAGGTTGTCGGCGACATCATCCGTTTTGAACGATACGTTAAGCGTATAAAAGTAGGTGAAGAAGACGATCATTCCCGCGAAAAACAGCAGGTAAAGCGGCTGACCGGGACCGAACAGGGCAAGAATCCACTGCATCACCGGGCCCGACTCCTGCCCCGAGAAGGTGGAAATCGTGGTCGGCAGCAACAAAAGCGACGACGCGAAAATGGCCGGGATCACACCCGCCGGGTTGACCTTGATCGGCAGATGGCTCGACCCGCCGTCATAGACCTTCATGCCCACCTGCCGGCGCGGATACTGGATATGTATCTTGCGCAGACTGCGTTCCATGAAAACCACGAAGGTCAGCGTGCCCAGAAGCATCAAGAGAATGCCAAGCACCGTCGGCGTGGAAATGGCACCGGTGCGCCCCTGTTCAAGGAATTGCGCCAGCGCGCCGGGAATTTCCGAAATGATGCCGACGAAGATGATCAGCGAAATACCGTTGCCAATCCCGCGCGCGGTGATCTGCTCGCCCAGCCACATCAGGAACATGGTGCCGCCGACCAGCGTGATCACGCAGGCGGCGCGAAAGAACCAGCCCGGGTCGGTGACCATGTCGCCGGCTTCAAGGCTGACGGCAAGCCCGTAGGCCTGGAAGGTCGCCAGCAGCACCGTGCCGTAGCGCGTGTACTGGTTGATCTTCTTGCGCCCCTGTTCGCCCTCTTTCTTCAGCTGTTCCAGCGCCGGCACCATGGCCGTCATCAGCTGCACGATGATCGAGGCCGAGATATAGGGCATGATGCCAAGCGCAAAGACCCCCATCCGCCCGATCGCGCCGCCGGTGAACATGTTGATCATGTCGCCGATGCCGCCATGCGCCTGTTCGATGAAGCTGCGAAGCGCGGCTCCGTCGATCCCCGGCACCGGGATATAGGTGCCGATCCGGTAAATGATCAGAAGGCCGATGGTGAACAGGATGCGCTGGCGCAGTTCGGTCGCCTTGCCGAATGTCTTCCAGCTCAGGTTCGCGGCCATTTGCTCCGCAGCAGATGCCATAACGTCTCTTTCATGACGGCACCGCGAAACCGGGTTCGATCTCGCGGCGCGGGAGGAACTTCGCTTCGATGTAAGCGGTTGGGCAACCGCTCACAAGCACCGATCGGGCCGAAGCCCCGCAGCGGCGTTATTCAGCCGCAGCCGCTTGCGCCGTTTTCAGGCTGCCACCGGCTTTCTCGACGGCCTCGATGGCCGATTTCGACGCGCCGGTCACCTCCAGCATCAGCTTGGTCGAAGCCTCGCCCTTGGCCAGCACCCGAACACCGTCAAGCTTGCGCCGCACGAGGCCCGAGGCAACCAGAGCATCCTCGGTGATCGTCGATCCGGCGTCCAACTTGCCCTCGTCCACGAATTTCTGGATCAGGCCAAGGTTGACCACCGCGAATTGCTTGCGGTTCGGCTTGGTAAAGCCGCGCTTGGGCAGCCGCATGTAAAGCGGCATCTGGCCGCCTTCGAATCCGTTATGGGCGACGCCCGACCGGGAATTCTGGCCCTTGATGCCGCGCCCGGCGGTCTTGCCCTTGCCCGAACCGGGGCCCCGGCCGATGCGCTTGGCCTTTTTCGTCGCGCCCGGATTGTCGCGCAGTTCGTTGAGTTTCATGTCGCTTCTCCTTCGCCGGAACTGACCCCGAAGCGATCACGGGGCCAAACACGGCATTTCTTGGTTGCAAGTCCCGGCCCCAGGCCGGGCCATCGGCGGCGTATAGACCGGGGTTGGCGTCTTTGCAAGCCCACCGGCCATCGCGCGGACGGCCATGGCGGTTCAGGTCAACCGGCGGGTCCGGCCTCGGCCACGGGCGCCGTCGCCCCGCCGCCGGGGTTGAACCAGCAGCGCAGCCGCCGCGATAGATCCGGATCAGTGTCTCCAGCGTTGCCTCCGGATCAGCAGGACCGGATCGAGTTCGGGACAGACCGCCATGACCATCGACACCTTGAACCCCGAAGCCCGGATGTGGGGCGCACCGGACGCCGGCCATGACGGGATCTCTTCGGCCTGTCCGACACGATATCGCACACGGTTCAGGCGCTGTGGCCGCGCCCCCGGCGACAGCTTCGATGGCGTGATCTCGACCTTTGCCGTCATCTTTGCGGCGGCGCGGCACCGGGGGCAAACAGACCCCGAAGGCCGCGCGCCAGATCCCTGAACGGCCCTTTTCACCTTGGCCCAAATACCTCCGGGGTTTGGGGGAGACCCCCAAGCGGCGCGACGCGGCCCCCGCTTCAGCGGGGGGTAAGACGGGCCGCCGCCCTGATCGGCGCGCCCCGCGCGACGAGACCGCACAGCCCCGGCCCGGCGGCCGCGGTTGTCGCATCCGCTGGTTCTCGGTCCGCCTGTCGTGGCGCCGGGCGGCGCACCTGGGTCAGCTTTTGTCGATTGCCCGACTGACCCCCGCCACCACCACGCCGTAAAGAACATGCCCCACCAGCGCGACCCAGGTGATCCCAGAGAAGTTCAGGAAGAACGGGAGCCCGGCAATCGCCGTGATTCCACCGATCGCAAAGACCCATAGGCCGAGCCCGTAGATCACGGAGGCAATCACCCACCCCATGTCGCGCCTGTCGATCATGGCCCAGAGCGGCCGGAAAATGAACAGCCAGCCCAAGGGGTAGCCAATCAACCCGACAAGATAAAAGTGAACGAAATACCCCGCAAAATCACCGGCAGGCAGCCCGAGAGTGCCCAGCAGACTTCTGGCAAGCCCATGTGGCGACAGGTTGGCGAACCCCAGTCCGGGGCTTATCAGCTGCCCCCAGAGGTCGAAGGCGACGGTTGCGAAGAACCCGGCGACGAACATCGTCCCCAGGGTTCGGGCATTCAGTGCAGGGATCGCTTTGCTCATGCTCGATACCTCATGCACGCGGTCGCATGCTCTGGCTGATGATGAATGTCGACGGCGCGCCGCAGGTTCTCTCCCGATCCGGTACTCCCGACGTGACCTGCCACACCGGCTCAGGATGGCGCGTTTATGCACACGCATCAAGTGTGTTGTTTTCCGGGGACCGTCGGACCGCTGCGATCCGGTCAGACCAACCGGCGGCGTCCCGATCGCCCGAACGGGTATCCATGGCCCGGGGCGCGCCGCGGCATCGCCGCCGGTGACGTCATCGCACGGATCTTGCAGACAGGGCGCACCGGTCGCCCAGCCCCCTGTCCACCCCTCAACGGCGGTTGAAGAACAGTTGCATCAGCCGCGCCTGGCGCTGGAACGGCACCCGCACCAGCGGGGTTTCCTTGCGCGCGATGACCCGCATCGCCAGCCATGCTGACAGCAGCCCGAACAGCACCCCGCCAACCGCCTGCCCAATGAGAACCCCCGCCGCGCCGAACCACCCGGCGAACAGGATGACGAAGGGAATCGTGCCCGCCGTGTGCCGGCCCCAGTTGATCCAGGTGGATTGCAACGGGTGTCCCAGATTGTTGAACCCGGCGTTGGAAACAAAGATCATCCCGTTGAAGAACCACGCCAGAGCCAGCGGGCCGCAGAACAGGTAAAGCAACTCGCGCGATATGCCCTCGACCTGGAACAGCGCCGCGATCGGCCCTCGCAACCCGTAAAGGATCAGCGCCACGACCCCGACCACAAGCGCGGTGAACACCAGCGCGTCGAGATAGGCGCGTCGCACCCGGGCGAAGTTCCCGGCCCCGTAATTCTGCCCGATAATGGGCCCGACCGCGCCCGACAGCGCGAAGATCGTCCCGAAAGCCACCGGCGTCAGGCGCGAGATGATGGCCATGCCGGCCACCGCCTCCTCCCCGAACTCCGCCATCGCCCGCGTCACGTAGGCCTGCCCCACAGGCGTCGCCAGCTGGGTCAGGATCGCGGGCGCGGCGAGGGCGAATATGGGGCTGAAATCCTCGGCGAAATCTGCCATGCTAGGGCGCGCGAAGCCGCCGTGGTGGCGCAGGATCGGAAGGATCGCGGCAACGGCGATCGCCACCCGCGCGGCAACGCTGGCCAGCGCTGCCCCGGTCAGTTCGAGGTCAAGCCCGAAGATCAGGATCGGGTCCAGCACCGCGTTCACGATACCGCCGGTGATCGTCACCCACATTGCCCGCCGCGCCGCGCCATGGGCGCGCAGGATGGCGCTGCCGACCATGCCCACCAACAAAAGCGGCACGCTCGGGATCACGATCCTGAGGAACCCCACGGCAAGATCCTGCGTCTCTCCGCTGGCCCCGACAAGCCCGGTCAGACCGTGGAGGTTGGCCCAGACGATTGCGGCGAAAACCACCCCGAACCCGAAGCCATAGACCAGCGCGGTGGTGGCCCGCATCCGCGCCTCATCCGGCCGCCCGGCACCGAGCGAGCGCGCGACAAGCGCCCCCGCCGCGATCGACATGCCGATCCCGAAAGACGAGGTGAAGAACAGGATCGCCCCGGCATAGCCCACCGCCGCGGCCAGTTCCGCCTTGCCCAGCATCGAGATGAAGACCATGTCGACGAAATCGACCAGAAACACCGCCATCAGCCCAAGCGAGGCGGTCAGCGACATCACCGTGATGTGGCCGAAAAGATTGCCGCTGAGGAATTTCGCCTGTTCTTGCGCCACGATTGCCTTCTCCTCCCGACTGACGCCTTTATGTGGCGCACCGCCGATGCAAGGCTACCCCCATCGGCGCACAGTCGGGTTGCACCCGTGGCAGGGTCAGAGCGTCGGCTTTTTCTGCAATAGCTGCATCACCTCGGCCATTTCCGGCCCGCGTTCCAGCCCGGTGACGGCCTTGCGAAGCGGCATGAAGAGCGCCTTTCCCTTGCGCCCGGTCGCCTCTTTCACCGCGCCGGTCCAGTCTTTCCACGCGGCCGGTCCATAAGGCGGGTCGGGTAGCAGCGCGAAGGCTTCGGCCACGAAATCGCGGTCCTCCTCGGCCACCAACGGCTCGGCCCCGTCGCGGAACAGGTGCCACCAGCCGGCAAGGTCGTGCCGCGTGGTGATGTTGTCGCGCGCGACGGTCCAGAAGGGTTCTACCAGATCATCCGGCACACCGAGCGCCGCGATATCCTCCGCCACAGCCGAGAGCGGCTGGCCATGCAGGTAGCGCGCGGTCAGGGGATAGAGGTCATCCACGTCGAACTTTGTCGGCGCCGCGCCGAAATGATCCAGATCGAAGCCCGAGGCCAGATCGTCGAGGGTGTCGCACAGCTCCACCGGTTGCGAGGACCCGATCCGCGCCATGTGCGACAGCAGCGCCATCGGCTCCACCCCGTTTTCACGCAGATCCTTCAACGCCAGCGTGCCCAGCCGTTTCGACAGCGCCTCGCCCTGCGGGCCGGTCAGCAGCGAATGATGCGCGAAGGTCGGGGCCACGTGGCCAAGCGCCTGCATGATCTGGATCTGCGTCGCGGTATTGGTCACGTGGTCGGATCCGCGCACCACGTGTGTGACACCCATCTCGGTGTCATCCACGACCGAGGCCAGCGTGTAAAGCACCTGCCCGTCCTGCCGGATCAGCACCGGGTCCGACACGCTGGCCGCGTCGATCGACAGCGGCCCGAGAATGCCATCCCGCCACTCGATCCGCTCATGATCCAGCCTGAAGCGCCAGACTCCCTGCCCGCGCTCGGCCCGCATCGCGGCTTTCTCGTCATCCGAAAGGTGCAGCGCGGCGCGGTCATAGACCGGCGGCTGGCCCATGTTCATCTGTTTCTTGCGCTTGAGATCAAGCTCCGTTGGCGTCTCCCACGCCTCGTAGAACCGGCCCTGGTCACGTAGCGCATCGGCGGCGGCGGCGTAGCGGTCAAGCCGCTCCGACTGGCGCTCGATCCGGTCCCAAGTCAGGCCCAGCCATTCCAGATCGCGCTGGATCTGGTCGGCATATTCGCGCTTCGACCGCTCCGGGTCGGTGTCGTCGAGGCGCAGGATGAAGCTGCCCCCGGCCTTGCGGGCGATGAGGAAGTTGAACAGCGCGGTGCGCAGGTTCCCGACATGCAGATACCCGGTGGGCGACGGGGCGAAACGGGTGACGGTCATGGGGCGCGGCCTCCTTCATGTGCGGGCGATGCTGTTTCACAGGCGCGCCGGTTTGTCCATGGGGCGGCGCCGACAGCGGGCGGATCACGATCCCGTCAACCACGCCGCGACGGCGCCGCGATGCGCTAACCTGTCAGCAGGCACAACCAGACCGGACAGGGAGATTCCGATGACACTCGACCGACGCACCCTCATGAAACTTTCGCTTGCGACGCCCTTCCTGGCCTCCGCAGCGAGCTTCGCGCGGGCCGAGGCGCCCGCCATGGGCGCATCCTTCGCGCGGCATCGCCGATTTCGTCTTGGCGCGTTCGAGGTGACGATCCTTCTGGCCGGCACCACCCCGCGCGACAATCCGCAAGGCATCTTCGGCATGAACATCAGCGCCGAGGAATTCGCCGAGGTCAGCGCCGCAGCCCACCTCTCGACCGAGGTGTCGCAGTTCTTCTTCACCCCCGTCGTGGTCAACACCGGGGCGGCGCTGATCCTGTTCGACACCGGCCTCGACCCTGCCGGCATCACCGGCGCACTGGCCGGGGCGGGTTACAGCCCCGATCAGGTCGATACCGTGGTGCTGACGCATATGCATCCCGACCACATCGGCGGGTTGTCCGGTGATGCGGGCGTGACCTTCCCCAATGCGCGCTACGTTGCCGGCCGGGTGGAGTTCGACCATTGGGCCGCAACCGGCAATGGCGGGTTCGAAGCACGGGTGCGCCCGCTGGCCGACAACATGACCTTCCTCGAACCGGATCAGGACGTGGCAAGCGGCATCACCTCGGTCGCCGCCTACGGCCACACGCCGGGGCATCTGGGCTTTCACCTTGAAAGCGAGGGCGCGCGGCTGATGCTGATGGCGGATCTGGCCAACCACCCGGTCTGGTCGCTGGCCCACCCCGACTGGGAGGTGCTCTTCGATACCGACAAGGCGATGGCCGCCGAAAGCCGCCGTCGCGTTCTGGGCATGGTCGCGGCAGAGCGCATCCCGGCAATCGGCTATCACATGCCGTTCCCGGCGCTCGGCTTCGTCGACAGCCAGGGCGACGGTTTTGCCTGGGTGCCGGAACAGGGCCAGTTCATGTCCTGACCCCTTCCAAAGGCGCGCCGTGTAGCGCAAGAAGGGGGCCATGACCGACTGGGCCCTCTTCATTCCCCCCGACCTTGCCGAGTTCGAGCGCCTCGCGGAGCAGGCGCTGCTGGCCCTGCCCGACCCCTATCGCGCGGCCGCCATGCAGGTGGCGCTGCGGGTCGAGGATTTCGCCAGCGATGTGGTGCTGCGCGAGATGGAGATCGAGACCCCGTTGGAATTGACCGGGCTCTACGACGGCATCCCCCTGACCGAGAAATCGGTGCTTGATCAGCCCTTGGGGCCGGATGCGATCTGGCTCTTTCGCCGCCCGATCCTGGATGAATGGGCGGATCGCGGTAACATCCCGCTTGGCGACCTGATCGGCCACGTGCTGGTGCATGAACTGGCCCATCATTTCGGCTGGTCCGATGACGATATCGCCGAGATCGACCCGTGGTGGGAATAAGGCCGCTCAGGTCGGGGTGATCGTCCACCGCCGGCCCGGATCGTCCAGCCCGGCCCGGATCAGTTCCGCCAGCACATCGGTGTCGATGTCGGCGAGCTTGTTGATATAGAGGCAGGACTTGCCCGTCCTGTGCTTGCCCAGCCGATCAAGGATCGCTCCGAAATCGCCGTAGCCCGGCAGGATGTAGATCGACAGGTTCGCCTTGCGCGGGCTGAACCCCGTGGCAAGGAAATCGCCCTCGCGCCCGCTGTCATAGCGGTAGCGATATTGCCCGCAACCGATGATGGTCGGCCCCCACATGCGCGGCCGGAAGGAACCCGGTGACCTTTCGAAACAGCTGGTCCAGCGCCTCGGCATCGGCGCGGCGGGTGGGGTGCTCGACGGCCGCGATGAAATCGGCGGGGTCGGTCGCGGTGATCTGCGTCTTGTTCGGGGCGTTGGACACGGGGCGGGCCTCCGTTCGCGGGAGAATAGCACCGGGCGGCCCGCCACCGAAGGGTCAGGCGTAGCTGACCACCTCGATCTCGATATCGTCGGGGCCATCGAAATAGAACCGCCGCCCCGGCTCATAGTCGGCATGGCTGACCGGCGTGTAGCCCGCGGCCTTCACCTTCGCCTCCACCGCGTCGAGATCCTCCACCACCACGCCGATATGGTTCAGCCCGCCCGGCGTGCGGTAGCTGTCGGACGCCTTCATCTGCCCGCCCTGCGAATAGGCCACCACGTAGGAGGTGTCGTTGCCCACGTGGATCGACCGGCCGCCGCCCTTGCCTTCGCCCTGCCAGCGGATGTGCCAGCCAAAGAGGTCGACCAGAAGGCCCGCCATTTCGTCGGGATCGCTGACGGTCATGTTCACGTGTTCCAGAAATCCGGCGCTCATCGAAAACTCCCTTGCTTGATTCGGCGCGATGACCCATGGTCTAATTGCTCAAGTTCACTTTAGCTCAAGAGGTTTCTTCATGCGCCGCCCCGGTGACATGCTGCCGATCGGAAAGATCGCGAAGCGTACGGGCGTCGCGGTCAGCGCGATCCGCTACTACGAGGCCGAGGGGTTGGTGCACCCGATCCGCACCGAAGCCGGGCAGCGGCAGTTCCGGCGCTCCGACATCCGGCGCATCAGTTTCGTGAAGATCGCGCAGGAACTGGGGTTCTCCCTGTCGGAGATCCGCGCGGAAATGCGAAAGCTGCCCGAGGGCCGCACGCCGACCAGGGCCGACTGGGAACGGATCAGCCGACGGTTCAGGGCAGTTCTGGATGCGCGGATCGACCGGCTTGAGCGCACCCGCAACAAGCTGGACGGCTGCATCGGTTGCGGCTGCCTGTCGTTGAAAAGCTGCGCGCTCTACAACCCCGACGACGCCGTGCGGAACCGTGGGGCCGGCCCGCGCAACATCATCGACGGATAGCGCCGCCGCGCCGTCCGTTGCGATGACGCGCCCCGGGGCGCGGAAGAGCGGCCCCTACCCCGGATCGCGCCAGCGGTTGACGATCGGGTAACGCCGGTCGAGCCAGAAGGCCCGTTCGGTAAGCCGGGCGCCGGGCGCGGACTGGAAGCGCTTGTATTCCGAGAGGTAGAGCAGGTGTTCCACCTGTTTCACCGTCTCGCGCTCATAGCCCATGGCCACCACGTCGGCGACCGAGGCTTCCTTGTCGATCAGCATCTCCAGGATCACGTCCAGCACCTCGTAGGGCGGCAGGCTGTCGGCGTCCTTCTGGTCCGCGCGCAACTCGGCCGTGGGCGGCTTGTCGATGACGCGGGGCGGGATGACCTCGCCCGCCGGGGCCAGCATCCACGAGCGGTGATTGGCGTTGCGCCAGCGGCAGGTCTCGAAAACGCGGGTCTTGTAGAGGTCCTTGATCGGGTTGTAGCCGCCCGCCATGTCGCCGTAGATCGTCGCGTAGCCGACGGCGACCTCGGACTTGTTGCCGGTCGTCAGCAGCATTTCGCCGAACTTGTTGGACAGCGCCATCAGGATCAGCCCGCGCAGGCGGCTCTGGATGTTTTCCTCGGCGATGCCCGGCTCGGTTCCCGCGAAAAGATCGGCCAGCACCGCGCTCACCCCGGCGCGCGGGGCGTCGATCGGCACGGTATCGAGCCGCGCGCCAAGCGCGCCCGCCACCTCCGCCGCATCGTCGAGCGAGCCTTGCGAGGTGTATTCCGACGGCAGCATCACGCAGCGGACATTGTCCGGCCCAAGCGCATCGGCGGCGATCACCGCCACGATGGCGGAGTCGATCCCGCCCGACAGGCCGAGCACTACCTTCCGAAACCCGGTCTTGCGCAGGTAATCGCGCACGGATTCGACCATGCAGCGGTAATCCGCCTCCCATTCACCCGGCAGATACGCCTTCTCGCCGTCCTCGGCGCGCCAGCCGTCGGCGGTGCGGGTGAAATCGACATGGGTCAGCGCTTCGTCCATGAACGGCATCTGCACCGCCAAACCACCGCCGGGGTTCAGCACGAAGCTGGCGCCGTCGAAAACCTGATCATCCTGCGCGCCTGTCAGGTTGAGATAGGCCAGCGGCAGCCCGGTTTCGACGACGCGGGCCACCGTCATCGCCTGCCGGATGTTCATCTTGCCCCGATGATAGGGCGAGCCGTTGGGCACAAGCAGAATCTCGGCGCCGGTCTCGGCCAGCGTCTCGCAGACATCCTCGAACCAGCAATCCTCGCAGATCGGAAAACCGATGCGCACCGGGCCGATCTGCACCGGCCCCTGCATCCCGCCCGCGTGGTAATAGCGTTTCTCGTCGAAGACGTTGTAATTTGGCAGGTGGTGTTTCAGCACCTGCGCCCGCACGGTGCCGCCCTCCAGGATGAAATAGGCGTTGAAGGGCTTGTCGGGGCCTTGCCATGGCCCCCCGATCGCAATGGCGGGGCCATCGGCGCAATCTTCGGCCAGCCGGTCGAGCACCCGGGACACGTCGGCGGCGAAGGCCGGTTTGCGCACCAGATCCTGCAACTGGTAGCCGGTGATGAACATTTCCGGGAAGGCAACAAGGTCGGCGCCGGCGGTCTTCGCCGCCTGCCACGCGTCGCGGGCCTTGGCGGCATTGGCCTCAAGCGCGCCAACGGTGGCGTTGAGTTGTGCGAGCGTGACGCGGAATCTGTCGGACATGGGGCCTCTCACCGGGGTGCTTCGGGGTGCGTTTTAGCAGATCGCCGCCCGCCGCCAAGCACCCGCAGGCAAAAGACATTGCGAGGTCCCGCCCTCTCCACTAGGTTTGCGATGGGTAACGGAAACCTTGCGAGGGAGCAGACAGGTGAGCCAGACAGGTCGGGGCAGGCTTCTTCGGATATTGGTGGCGGCCGGCATGGCCGTCATGCTGCCGCTTGCGTCATGGGCGCAGGACGAGGGTGAGATCGAGATCCACCAGTATGAAGGCGGCGGGATCTATGAGGGCACCTTCCGGAACGGGGTTCAGCACGGCACCGGCACCTACCGGCTGCCGAATGGTTACGAATACACCGGCGAATGGGTCGAGGGCGAAATCCTTGGACAGGGGCGCGCAGTCTTTCCCGATGGCTCGGTCTACGAGGGCAGCTTCGCGGAAGGCCGTCCCGAGGGCTTCGGCACCATCACCTTCGCCGATGGATCAACCTATGAAGGCGAATGGTCCGAAGGGCGCATCAATGGCCGGGGCATCGCGCTTTATGCCAACGGGGTGCGCTACGAGGGCGGGTTCCGCAACGCGCTGCACCACGGAACCGGCACAATGGACAGCCCCAACGGCTACCGCTACGAAGGCCGGTGGGTAAACGGGCTGAAACATGGGCAGGGCCGGATCACCTATCCCGATGGCGCGGTCTACGTGGGCCAGTTCGAGAATGGCGAGCGGCAGGGACAGGGCCGGTTGGAACTGCCCGACGGTGTCATCTATGACGGTCAGTGGCAGGGCGGAGAGATCAACGGCACCGGCACGCTGACCCAGCCGAACGGCGATGTCTACGAAGGCCAGTTGGTGAATGGCGAACGCCACGGTACCGGCATCGTGCGCTACGCCAATGGCGATCGCTACGAAGGCCAGTTCCAGAATGACCGCCGCCACGGACAGGGCGAGTTTCGCGGCGCCGATGGCTATGTCTATACCGGTCAGTGGATCGACGGCGAGATCGAGGGCGAAGGCCGGGTCAGCTACCCCGACGGATCGGTCTACGAGGGCACGTTCCGCAACGACCTTGCGCATGGCCGCGGCACGATCACCTACGAGGACGGATCGACCTATGAAGGCGAATGGGTCGAGGGCGTGATTCAGGGCTTCGGTGTCGCGCGCTATGCCAACGGGCTGGTCTACGAGGGCCAGTTCCAGAACGCCCGCCAGCACGGTCAGGGCGTGATGACCTTCACAGATGGCTACCGCTACGAGGGCGCTTGGCAGGACGGTCTGCGCCATGGACAGGGCATCGCAACCTATGCCGATGGGACGACGTACGAGGGCGGCTTCGTCGAGGGCCAGCGCGAGGGCACCGGCACGCTGACCATGCCCGACGGGTTCACCTATACCGGGCAATGGGAAGACGGCGAGATCAACGGCGAAGGCCGGGCGACCTATGCCAACGGCGATGTCTACCAGGGCGACTTCGTCAACGGCAGCCGCCAGGGCGCAGGCACCATGACCTACGCCGAAACCGAGGACCGCGAGGCGCGCATCGTGCAGGGCCAGTGGGAAGAGGGGCAGTTGGTGACCACCTCGAGCGGGGAACCGGCGCAAGACGAGGCGATAGAAGTCCCGGCTGAGGACACGCCCGGCGCACCGGACGCCCCCGCCGAGAACGGAGAGTGATCAGACCGGCGCGCCGGCGTCCAGCCGGTCAAGGAAGGTCGACGCCTCCGACAGGATCGTGTCGCGCTTGGCCGCGTCCATCCTGTCCCATGTCCGGTAGATCTGCGCCATGCGCGGGTTCTGCGCGAAGCGGTCGCGGTGGCGGGTCAGAAAATCCCAGTAAAGCAGGTTGAACGGGCAGGCATCCGGCCCGGTCTTTACCTTCACGCCGTAAGCGCAGGTCTTGCAGTAATCCGACATCTTCGCAAGGTAATTGCCCGATGAGACATAGGGTTTGGACCCGACCACCCCGCCATCGGCGAACTGGCTCATCCCCACCGTGTTGGGCGCCTCCACCCATTCATAGGCATCGGCATAGACCGACAGGTACCATTCGTGCACCGCGCCCGGATCGACCCCGGCCAGCAGCGCGAAATTGCCGGTCACCATCAGCCGCTGGATATGGTGCGCGTAGGCCTCACGCCGGGTGACGCCGACGGCCTCGGACATGCAGCGCATCTTCGTCTCGCCGCCCCAGTAGACCGGCGGCAGCTTGCGGTCGTGACCAAGCGTATTGCGCTGCGCATAGCCCGGCCCTTCGTGGAAATAGACCCCGCGCACAAATTCGCGCCAGCCGATGATCTGTCGGACGAACCCCTCGACCGCGTTGAGCGGCGCGGTACCGGCGCGATAGGCCGCCTCCGCCCGGCGGCAGGCCTCCAGCGGGTCGAGCAGCCCGGCGTTGATGTAGGCCGAAAGCACCGCGTGAAAGAGGAAATCCTGTCCACACACCATCGCATCCTGATAGTCGCCGAAATTTGGCAGCGCATGGGCGATGAAATGATCGAGCGCCGCCCCCGCCTGATCGGGGTCGGTGGCGAACCAGAACGGGCGCAGAGCGCCGAAATGGTGGCCGAAGCGCGCCTCGACGAGGGTCAGAACCTCCTCCGTCACCGCGTCCGGGTCGAACCGGGGCGGCGGCGGACCGGCCAGACCTTTCGGCGGCCCCTTGCGATTGTCGTGGTCGAAATTCCACTTGCCGCCTTCGGGGTTGCCACCGTCCATCAGAACGCCGGTCTTGCGCCGCATCTCGCGGTAGAAATACTCCATCCGCAGCGCCTTGCGCCCCTCGGCCCAGCCCTCGAAGGCGGCGTGGGAACAGAGGAACCGGTCATCCTCCAGCAGGTGCACCGTCAGCGGATGATCGCGCAGCGCCGCGATCAGGCGCCATTCGCCCGGTTCCGTCGCCAGCACCTGCGTCGCGCCGAACTCCTGCGCGCGGCGCAGCAACTCGGCCTCGATCGAGCCCGCATTGTCCGGGTCGTCGAGCCGCGTATAGGCCACGCGCCAGCCTTTCCCTTCCAGATGGGCGGCGAACTTTCGCATCGCGGCGAAGAGAAGCGCAATCTTCTTGGGATGATGCGGGACGTAATCGGTTTCCGCCGCAACCTCGGCCATCACCACTACGTCGCGCGCCTTGTCGGCGGCTTTCAGCGCCGCGACATTGTCCGAGACCTGGTCGCCCAGCACCAGAACGAGGCGCGGGGTCACCACGGCACCGGCTTGCCGGCCCAGTCGAAGAACTGCCCCGTATCCTCTGGCGTCAGTCCGTCGATCACCCGGACAAGGTTTCTTGCAGCCTCCTGCGGCGTTACCGATTTGTTTCGGCCGAGATAGGGGCCGGTCAGGTCGGTCTGCACGGTGCCGGGGTGCAGCGAAACGAGGATCGCCTGTTTGCGCAGCCGCCCGTATTCGATGGACGAGGTGCGCAAGATCTGGTTCACCGCCGCCTTGGCCGCGCGGTAGCTGATCCAGCCGCCGATATGGTTGTCACCGATGGAGCCCACCCGCGCCGACAACACCGCCACGACGCTGCGCCGGTCGCGCGGGACCAGCGGCAGCGCGTGTTTCAGCACCAGCGCCGGGCCGATGGCGTTCAAGGCGAACTGCGCCGCCATGTTGGCCGGATCGAGCGCCCGGATGGTCTTTTCCGGCCCGGCCTCGCCGATCTGCAAGCCCCCCGTGGTGACGATGATGCGGTCGAACGTGCTCTCCAACGCGCCAAGCACCCGCTCGATACTGGCCTCGTCGGTCAGGTCCAGCCCGTCGGCGCTGCGCGACAGGCCCACGACCTCGCCCCGCGCCCGCAATTCGTCGGTCAAGGCCGACCCGATGCCGCCCGAGGCGCCAATGATGAGTGTTCTGTCTTCGGTCATGGCCGATGACCTAGCCCAGCCAGCGCTCTGGTCAAAGCCCGACCGGGGCAATCACGAAAAAAGGGGTTTTCAACGCGCCGAACGCGCGACATAGTCCCCGCCATGACGACGCACGGCCATATCCCGATCCTGACCACCCGCAAGGGCGGTCTAGCCCTGTGCGCGCCTCTTCTCCTTAGCCGCCTCTGAGCGTGCCTTTCGGCGCGACCGCTCAGGGGGGAACCAGCGCCGAGATCGCCACACAGACCATCAGGCTAAGACCAAGGACAGACCCCATGACCACCGACCAAGACCGCGTGTTGATCTTCGACACGACCTTGCGCGACGGCGAACAAAGCCCCGGCGCAACGATGAGCCATTCCGAGAAGCTGGAGATTGCCAGCCTGCTTGACGAGATGGGCGTCGACATCATCGAAGCCGGCTTTCCCATCGCCTCGGAAGGCGATTTCAACGCCGTGGCCGAGATCGCCAAGCTGGCCAAGTCGGCCACGATCTGCGGCCTCGCCCGCGCCCGCCCCAAGGATATCGACCGCTGCTGGGAGGCGGTGAAGCACGCCAACTCCCCGCGCATCCACACCTTCATCGGCACCTCGCCGCAGCACCGCGCGATCCCGAACCTGACTATGGACGAGATGGCCGAGCGCATTCATGAAACCGTGACCCACGCGCGCAACCTCTGCGACGACGTTCAATGGTCGCCGATGGACGCGACGCGGACGGAGTGGGATTTCCTCAAGCGCACGGTCGAGATTGCCATCAAGGCCGGTGCCACCACGATCAACATCCCCGATACCGTAGGTTACACTGCGCCCGTGGAATCCGCCGACCTGATCCGGCGCCTGATCGCGGAATGCGACGGCGGCGAGGACGTGATCTTTGCCACCCACTGCCACAATGACCTTGGCATGGCGACGGCGAACGCGCTGGCGGCCGTCGCCGGCGGCGCGCGGCAGATCGAATGCACCGTGAACGGTCTCGGCGAACGTGCCGGCAACACCGCGCTGGAAGAGGTCGTCATGGCGCTGAAGACGCGCAACGACATCATGCCGTGGACGACCGGTATCGACAGCACCAGGATCATGCATATCTCGCGCCGGGTCAGCACAGTCTCGGGCTTCGTGGTACAGCCCAACAAGGCCATCGTCGGCAAGAACGCCTTTGCCCACGAATCCGGCATCCATCAGGACGGTATGCTGAAATCGTCGGATACGTTCGAGATCATGCGCCCCGAGGATATCGGGCTGGCCGGAACCTCGCTGCCACTCGGCAAGCATTCAGGCCGCGCGGCGTTGCGCGCGAAGCTGAAGGATCTCGGCTTCGACATGATCGACAACCAGCTCAATGATCTCTTCGTGCGGTTCAAGGCGCTTGCCGACCGCAAGAAGGAGGTGTTCGACGACGACCTGATCGCGCTGGTGACGGATGCCGCCGCCGCCGGCACCGAGGATCACCTGGAACTGAAATTCCTGCGCGTGATCTGCGGCACCGAGGCGCCGCAATCGGCCGATATCATGCTGCGCGTGGGCGACGCCGACAAGCAGGCCACGGCGCAGGGCGACGGGCCTGTCGATGCCGCCTTCAACGCCGTGAAGGCGCTTTACCCCAACGACGCGGTGCTGCAACTCTACCAGGTCAGCGCGGTGACCGAGGGCATGGATGCACAAGCCACGGTGACCGTCCGCATCGAGGAGGACGGCAAGATCACCACCGGCCAGTCCGCCGATACCGACACCGTGGTCGCCAGCGTCAAGGCCTATGTCAACGCGCTCAACCGGCTGATCGTGCGGCACGAAAAGCTCGGCTCCGGCGGCGACATGCCGGAAGTGTCCTACAAGGATATGAGCTGATCCGCATCTGACCCCGATCCTGCCCTGACCGGCCGGCCGTGCGCCGGCCGGTCAGGGCAGGATGCGCAGCCTTTGCCCCACCCGCATCCAGAGCGGGGCGAAGGCGAGGGTCAGCGCAAACGTGACGAGTGTCAGACCGAGCGGTCCCAGTGACGTCCACAGCCGCAGCGGCAGCAGGTAAAGCGGGTGACTGAGGTAGATCACCATCGACAGCTTGCGCGGATCGACCCACAAGGCGGAAACCGGCAGATCGCGGACGAAGACGAACACGACCGGCGTCAGGATGAAGCCCGACAGCGTCAGGTCATAGAACCCCTCCGGCGAAAAGGACTGGTATTGCAGGGTGGTCTCCGCCGCCATCAGGCACAGCGCGACGATCACCAGCGCTGCGCGCCCGCGCGGCGAGGTCCGCGACAGGATCGCACCGCGCCCGATCAACGCCCCGAGCGCGAGGAACGGAAAGCCGTAGAACAGGAAATTCCGGGTCACGACCAAAAGGTCATAGTGGTTGGACATGGTGGCATAATCGAGCAGCGCGTTTTCCGCGTATTGAACGGCGGCACCGGTGACGAGCAGGCCAACGGACAAGGCCAGCAGCTCCGCATCCGGCAGCCTGCGCGCCGCATGCAACAGGACCATTCCGCCGATCAGCGCCGGCAGATACCACAGGTGGAAAAAGCCGAAGCCCAAGGTCAGGGCGAGCCGGAAAGGCGTCACCTCCTGGTAGAACAGGATGAAGGGCAGGAAGACGACGGTCCAGCCGATATAGACCCGCCCCACACGCCACAGCCAGCGGTCCAGCCCCCTGGCCAGTTGCCGGTCAAAGAAATAGCCCGTGGTCAGCAGGAAGAACGGCACGATCACCCTGCCGAAGCCGTTGTTGACGTAGAAATGCACCGCCGGGCTTATGGCAAGGAAGGTCGCGCAATGGGCCAGCACCACGAGACAGGCGAACAGCAACCGCGCTGCGTCGATCCCGCCATGGCGGGATGCGGCGCCGGGTATCGGCTCTGATGCCTGCGCGATGTGCACGGGTCTGATCTTCCTTCGGGTCGGTTTGCCGGTCGGAGCGCCCCGGGACGGCGATGCGCCACCATTGCCGATCATCATGGACGAAATCGCACGACGGTTGGGCCATTCGTTGATGGTCGCGCCACATTTCCGCGCGCTTGCGACAAGCGGAAAGGCGCTGATTTCTTCATCGGGAAGGCTTTACCTGCCCCGCCGCCCCGGCCTATACGCGATGCGGTCGACCTGCGTGCCGGCCCCCGAGTCTGGCGCAGGCCCCCCGAACCGATTTGCACACGCTCACAAGCAGGATCTTCCCCCACATGGCCGGTTTTTTTCGCAGCCTTTTTTCCGCTGACATGGCGATAGACCTCGGCACCGCGAACACGCTGGTCTACGTCAAGGGTCGGGGCGTGATCCTCAATGAACCCTCGGTCGTGGCCTACCAGGTCAAGGACGGGGTCAAGAAGGCATTGGCCTTCGGCGAGGATGCCAAGCTGATGCTGGGCCGCACGCCGGGCAGCATTCAGGCGATCCGCCCGATGCGCGAAGGCGTGATCGCGGATTTCGACGTTGCGGAAGAAATGATCAAGCACTTCATCCGCAAGGTGCACAAGCGCACCACCTTCACCAAGCCCAAGATCATCGTCTGCGTTCCCCACGGCGCGACCCCGGTGGAAAAGCGGGCGATTCGCCAGTCGGTTTTGTCAGCGGGGGCGCGCAAGGCCGGGCTGATCGCGGAACCCATCGCAGCGGCTATCGGCGCCGGCATGCCGATCACCGACCCGACCGGCAACATGGTCGTCGATATCGGCGGCGGCACGACCGAGGTGGCGGTTCTGAGCCTCGCCGATATCGTCTATGCACGGTCGGTGCGCGTCGGTGGCGACCGCATGGACGAGGCCATCATCGCCTACCTGCGCCGCCAGCAAAACCTGCTGATCGGCGAGGCGACGGCGGAACGCATCAAGACCTCCATCGGCACCGCCCGGATGCCCGATGACGGACGTGGCCAGTCGATGATGATCCGTGGCCGCGACCTTCTGAACGGGGTGCCCAAGGAAACCGAGATCAGCCAGGCGCAGGTTGCAGAGGCGCTGTCGGAACCGGTGCAACAGATCTGCGAGGCGGTGATGGGCGCGCTGGAAGCGACTCCACCCGACCTTGCCGCCGATATCGTGGATCGCGGCGTGATGCTGACCGGCGGCGGTGCGCTTCTGGGCGAGCTTGACCTGGCCTTGCGCGAACAGACCGGGCTCGCCATCTCGGTTGCCGACGAAAGCCTGAACTGCGTCGCACTGGGCACCGGCAAGGCGTTGGAGTATGAAAACCTCCTGCGTCACGCAATCGACTACGAAAGCTGATCGGCGCCCGTCAGGGGCGCCCCTGAAAGGACCGAATGGCAAGGGAGCGGACCGATAGCAGCCATGCCCGTCCCGTCCGGCGTCTGCTTGTGGCGGTGGTCGTGCTGTGCCTTGTTGTTCTGGTTCTTGTCTGGCGCATCGACAACCCGCGCGTCGAACGCCTGCGCAGCAACATCACCGATCGGATCGTGCCGAACCTGGAATGGGCCATGGCGCCGGTTACGGCGCTTGGCAGGATGGTGGACGATTTCCAGTCCTACACGCGGCTCTACCAGCAGAACGAGGAATTGCGCCGCGAATTGCAGCAGATGCGCGCCTGGCGCGAGGCGGCGCTGCAACTGGAACAGGAAAACGCGCGGCTGCTGGATCTCAACCGGGTGCAGCTTGACCCGGACCTGACCCATGTCACCGGACTGGTGCTGGCAGACAGTGGCAGCCCGTTCCGTCGGTCCGTCCTGATCAACGTCGGCGCGCGCGACGGGATCATCGACGGCTGGGCGACGATGGACGGGCTTGGCGTGGTGGGGCGGATTTCCGGCGTAGGCGAAAACACATCCCGCGTGATCCTGTTGATCGACGCGGCGCACCGTATCCCCGTCACCGTGATGCCATCGAGCCAGCAAGCGTTGCTGATGGGCGACAATACCGCGTTGCCGGTGCTGGAATTCGTGGAAGCCGCCGAAGACATCTCGCCCGGTGACAGGATCGTGACCTCTGGCGATGGCGGGGTGTTTCCGCCGGGCCTTCTGGTCGGCCATGTCGTCGTCGACCGTGAGGGGCGATTGCGCGCGCGGCCCTCTGCGGACATGTCGCGCCTCAATTTCCTGCGCGTGATGCGGAGCCATCCGGGCACCTCGCTGGCCGATCCGGGCGGTCTGATCGGCCCACCATGGCCGCTTCCGTCCGACACGACGTCGGCGCCGGATGACCCGGACGACACCGCCGAATCGACCGCCGGTGATGAGGCCGCCGATGGCTGAGCGTCGGGCACGCAGGATCTGGGGCTTCCGGGCGATTTACCTGCTGTTCGGGCTTGCGGTCATCCTCTACCGCATCCTGCCGCTGCAAACCGGCATCCCCGCTCTGCCCGGCCCCGATTTCATCCTCGCCGTGACGCTGGCGTGGGTCCTGCGCCAGCCGGCGACGGTGCCGCTTGCGGCGGTCCTGTTCCTGTTCCTGATCGGCGATGTCCTGCTGCAACGCCCGCCCGGCCTGTGGACGGCGCTTGCGGTTCTGGTGATGGAGTTTTTGCGCAACCGGCGCGCCGGCATCGCCGAGGCGCCGTTTCTGTTCGAATGGGGCCTGGTTGCCGGAGCGATCCTTGCGATGGTGCTGGGCCAGCGGGTGATCCTGTGGATCCTCGTCACCGACCAGCCAAGCCTTGGGCTGGCGCTGATGGAAGGACTTGCGACGATCGTTCTTTACCCGTTCGTCGTCCTCGTCTCGAAATATCTTCTGGGGCTGGATAGACTGCCCGTCATGGAGAGGGAGCCGGGCAAATCATGAAACGAACGCAGAAGGAAACCGAGCACAGCGCCCGCGCCATTACACGCCGGTCGATGGTGGTGGGCGGATTGATGCTGGCCACCGGCGGACTCCTGGCGGCCCGCATGCGCTATCTTCAGGTCGAACGGGCCAGCGATTTCCGACTGCTGGCCGAGGAAAACCGCATCAACATCCAGCTTCTGCCACCCGCCCGCGGGCTGATCTATGACCGGCAGGGGCGGCTTCTGGCCAGTAACGAACAGAATTACACCGTCGTCATGGTGCGCGAGAACGCGGGCGACGTGGACGCGGTGCTGGATCGGCTGTCGCGGATCGTCAATATCGACATGCAGGATCTGGCCCGCGCGCGCGACGAAATGATGGCCCGCGCGCCCTTCGTTCCGATCACCATCGCCGACCGGCTGAGTTGGGAGGAGTTTTCCTCGGTCGCCGTGAACGCCCCGGCACTGCCCGGCATAACGCCCGAGGTCGGGCTAAGCCGAATCTACCCCTTCGGTGCCGATTTTGCGCATGTGGTCGGCTATGTCGGGCCAGTGTCGGATTTCTACCTCGAATCGACCGGCGATACCGATCCGGTGCTTCAGATTCCCGATTTCCAGGTTGGCCGCTACGCCGTCGAATCGCGCATGGAACAGGATTTGCGCGGCGAAACCGGCAGCCGCCGGGTGGAGGTGAACGCCACCGGTCGGGTGATGCGCGAACTGGATCGCATCCCGCCGACCCCCGGCAAGGATCTGCAACTGACCGTCGATACCGGCTTGCAGAACTACGCTCAGGCGCGGCTTTCGGGCGAAAGCGCTTCGGCCGTGGTGATGGAAGTCGAGAGCGGCGACATCGTGGCGCTGGCCTCGGCACCGTCCTACGACCCCAACCTGTTCGTGCGCGGCATCTCGACGGCGGAATACGGCAACCTGACGAATGACCCGTACCGCCCGCTGGCCAGCAAGACCGTGCAGGGGCTTTACCCGCCAGGATCGACCTTCAAGATGATCACGGCACTTGCGGGGCTTGAGGCCGGGATGATCGAGCCCGATGAAACCATCACCTGCAACGGGTTTATCGAGCTTGGCACCCGCCGGTTCCACTGCTGGCGGCGGGGGGGTCACGGACGCATGAACATGGTCGACGGCCTCACCCAATCCTGCGACGTCTATTATTACGAACTTGCGCAGCGCGTGGGCATTGATGCGATCTCCGCCATGGCCCGCCGGCTCGGACTCGGTGAACGGTATGATGTGCCCCTGTCAGGCGTCGCCAGTGGCCTGGTGCCCGACCGGGACTGGAAACGCGCCAATCGCGGCTCGGAATGGGTCGTGGGCGATACGCTCAACGCCGCCATCGGGCAGGGCTTCGTCCTGAACTCTCCGTTGCAACTGGCGGTGATGACCAGCCGCCTTGCCACCGGCCGCGCGATCCGGCCGCAACTGGTGCGCACCCTCAACGGAATCGACCAACGGCGGGACCAGACCGAGGATCTCGGGATCGACCCCGCCCATCTTGCGGTGGTACGCGAGGGGATGTGGAACGTCAGCAATTTCCGGCGCGGCACCGCCTTCCGGTCGCGGGTTGTCGATGAGGGATTCCAGATCGCCGGCAAGACCGGCACAAGCCAGGTGCGCAACATCACCGCCGCAGAGCGCGCGACCGGTGTCACCCGCAACGAGGATCTGCCCTGGGAGCGACGCGACCATGCGCTGTTCGTCGGCTACGCCCCGGCCGACGCGCCGCGCTACGCGGTCAGCGTCGTGGTGGAACATGGCGGCGGCGGGTCCACCGTGGCCGCCCCGATCGCCCGCGATCTTCTGTTGCGCGCGATGCATGGCACGGTGCCACCATCCTCCGCCTACCCGGTCAGCCAACGCCGCGATATCGAAGCTATGCATGACGAGATGCAGCTTTTGCCGCTCGACCCGCCAACTGAAGCCGGACGCACGCGGGCATGAGCTTTCTGGAATATACCCACAAGGCGACGCCCACCGGCCTGCGCAAGGTTCTACACCTGAACTGGGCCCTGATCCTTCTGATCGGCGCGGTCGCCTCCATCGGTTTCCTGATGCTCTATTCCGTTGCCGGTGGATCAATGCAGCCATGGGCGTCGTTGCAGATGCAGCGGTTCGTGCTTGGCCTCGTCGTGATGCTGATCGTTGCATTCGTCCCGATCTGGTTCTGGCGCAACCTGTCTGTCGTGGCCTATGGCGTTTCGCTTCTTCTGCTGCTGCTGGTGGAGTTCTTCGGGTCGGTCGGCATGGGCGCGCAGCGCTGGATCGACCTCGGGTTCATGCGGCTGCAACCGTCCGAACTGACCAAGGTCACGCTGGTGATGGTCCTCGCTGCCTATTACGACTGGCTCGATATCCGAAAGGTCTCACACCCGGCTTTCGTGGCGATCCCGGTGGCGCTGATCCTCGTTCCAACCGTCCTGACCTTCATCCAGCCTGACCTCGGTACCGCGGTTCTGCTGCTGATCGGTGGGGCTGCAATGCTGTTTCTTGCCGGCGTCCACTGGGCTTATTTCGCCGCGGTGATCGGGGCGGCGGTCGGCCTTGTCACGGCGGTCATCGCCTCGCGCGGGACCGAATGGCAGCTGTTGCAGGACTACCAGTATCGCCGCATCGACACGTTTCTCGATCCCGCCTCGGACCCACTTGGGGCAGGCTATCACATCACGCAAAGCCAGATCGCGCTTGGGTCGGGCGGCTGGACAGGGCGCGGGTTCATGCAGGGCACGCAGTCAAGCCTCAACTTCCTGCCGGAAAAGCACACCGATTTCATCTTCACCACGCTGGCCGAGGAATTCGGCTTCGTGGGTGGCATGTCACTACTGGTGCTCTACCTGTTGATCCTGCTGTTTTGCATCGTCACGGCTGTCAAGACCAAGGATCGCTTCGCCTCTCTGGTGTCGCTTGGCGTCGCAATGACCTTCTTTCTCTACTTCGCGATCAACATGGCAATGGTGATGGGCCTCGCGCCCGTCGTCGGTGTGCCGCTGCCGCTGGTCAGCTACGGGGGATCGGCCATGCTGGTGCTGATGGCGGCCTTCGGACTGGTGCAGTCGGCCCATATCCACCGCCCCAGATAAAGGCGCCCAGATGCTGACCATCCTATTCTCCGCCCGCCCCGACCGCTGGAACCAATACGAAGACCCGCTCAACGGCGCGCTCGACCATGCGCGGATCGGCCCGTTCCGCGTGGTGACCGAGGCGCCCCGGGCAGAGGTCGATTACATCGTTTACGCCCCCAATGGCGGACTGACCGATTTCTCGGTCTTCCCGAACCTGAAGGCGGTGTTGAGCCTTTGGGCCGGCGTCGAAACCATCGTCGGCAATACCACCATAACCGTGCCGCTTGCACGCATGGTCGATAGCGGCCTGCGCGCGGGCATGCGCGAATGGGTGGTGGGCCATGTGCTGCGCCATCACCTCGGGATGGACGCCGATATCATGGGCACGCCGGGTGTCTGGGCGCCACGGGTGCCGCCGCTGGCACGCGATCGCAGCATCGCGATCCTTGGTCTGGGGGAACTGGGAACCGCTTGCGCCGAGGCGCTGTCAGCGCTCGGTTTTCGCGTATCAGGCTGGAGCCGCAGCCCAAGGACCCTGCCCGGCGTCACCTGCCACAGCGGCGCCGATGGGCTTGCCACCTGTCTGCAACAGGCTCAGATCGTGGTGCTTTTGTTGCCCGACACGCAAGCGACGCAAAACATCCTGAACAGCGAAACGCTGGCGCGGCTGCCCAAGGGCGCGGTCGTCATCAATCCGGGGCGCGGCCCGCTTATCGACGACGACGCCCTGCTGGCGGCTCTCGATCGCGGCCAGGTCGCACACGCCACGCTCGACGTGTTCCGCGTCGAACCGCTGCCCGCAGATCACCCGTTCTGGACCCACCCCGGCGTCACCGTGACGCCGCACATCGCGTCGGAAACGCGCCCGGACACCGCATCCCTGGTCATCGCGGAAAACATCCGCCGCTGCGAGGCAGGACAGCCGATGCTGCACCTTGTCGATCGCGACGCAGGCTACTGACACGCCCCGCTGCCCTTTCATCCTGGTCCGAACACCTCGCGGGAGCGCCTCAGGCGACGGGGACAGCGCCCCAGACACGTCCCGACACACGTCGCGGCGTTCGCCGGGAACGCACCGTCCCGCCGGCCGATGAGCACCGCGAAGAGGCCACCCTCACAGCCATTTCGCCATCGGCGGCAAGCTCATAAGCACCGCGTTCGCGTCATGCCCGGTGGCCAGCCCGAACTTGGTGCCCCGGTCATAGACGAGGTTGTATTCGGCATAGAGCCCCCGGTGCACCAGCTGCGCATCCTTGTCGGCCTCGGTCCATGGTATGCTACGCCGTGTCTCGGTGATCGGCAGGAAGGCGGGCAGGAAAGCGCGCCCGATATCCTGCGTCAGGGCGAAATCCGCCTCCCAGTCGCCGCTGTTGCGGTCGTCCATGAAGATACCGCCCACCCCGCGCGCCCGCTGCCGGTGCGGGATGTAGAAATACTCGTCGGCCCAGGCCTTCAACTCGGCATGAAGCCCCGCGCCATGCGGTGCCAGGTAGGCTTTCTGCACGGCATGGAAATGCTCTGTATCCGCGTCATACTCGATGCATGGGTTAAGGTCGGAACCGCCCCCGAACCACCAGGCATTCGGCGTCCAGAACAGGCGGGTGTTCATGTGAACCGCCGGGCAATGCGGGTTCTGCATATGCGCCACCAGTGAAATCCCCGACGCCCAGAAACGCGGATCGTCGGCCATGCCCGGCACGCCGCGCGCAGCCATCGCCTTCTGCGCCGCCTCCCCCAACTGCCCGTAGACGGTGGAGACGTTGACGCCCACCTTCTCGAACACCCGACCGCCGCGCATCACGCTCATCAACCCGCCGCCCGCATCCGTCCCATCGTCGGAGGCGCGGCTGGTCTGCATCACCTCGAACCGGCCTGCGGGCCGGTCCGCGAATGGCCCAGAGATCTGGCTCTCCTCCAGCGCCTCGAAGGCGTTGATGATCTGATCGCGCAGATCCCGAAACCAGGCCGAGGCGCGCGCCTTTCGGGCGTCGAACGGATCGTTCATCGCGAGTCTCCTTGTCGAACTGCTTGTCAAACTGCTTGTCAAACTTCGTCGGACTCTGCCCAATCGGCCCCGATGGGTCCAGTGGGCAAACCGCAGATATTGCGGTCCGATGGTCGCGGCAATCCATATCTGCGATGCCCCAAAATGGTCTCAATCAAATATAACGTTAACGATAGATTTCAGTCGAAGAATCCCCTAATCTCCCACGAAAGCCGCAACAGACGGCACCAGAGGCAGATAGGGCAGTTTCGTGACCCGAAGAACGTTCGTTCCAGTCCTTATGGGCCTTGCGATGCTGTTTGGCATTGCCCTTTCCACCACCGGTCCGGCGCGCGCCGCGCCTTACGCCGCCATGGTGATCGACGCGCGTACCGGCGAAGTGCTGCATTCGCGCAATGCCGACACGCGCCTGCATCCGGCTTCGCTGACCAAGATGATGACGCTCTACATCGCGTTCGAGGCGGTGCGGCTGGGCGAGATCACCCTTGATACACCGGTGCGCATTTCGCGCAATGCAGCAGCGGAGCCACCGTCGCGTCTCGGGCTTCAGGCGGGAACCACGATCCGTTTGCACTACCTGCTGCGGGCCGCCGCCGTACGGTCTGCCAATGATGCGGCAACAGCGATCGGCGAGGCCATCTCCGGGTCCGAGGCCGCCTTCGCCCAGCGTATGAACCGAACGGCAGAAGCGCTCGGCATGACCCGCACCACCTTTCGCAACGCCAACGGCCTGACCGAAGAGGGTCACCTGTCCACCGCCCGCGACATGACGACGATGGGGCGACGGATATTCTACGACTACCCCCAGTACTACAACCTTTTCTCGCGCCGGTCGGCAGATGCGGGCATTGCAACGGTTTACAACGTGAACCGGCGTTTCCTGAACGCGTACGAGGGCGCCGACGGGATCAAGACCGGCTATACCCGCGCGGCGGGCTTCAACCTCGTCTCCTCGGCGGAACGGGATGGCGTGCGGATTATCGCGACAGTGTTCGGTGGTCGCTCCGCCGCAAGCCGCAACGCGCGCATCATGGAACTCCTCGACATGGGCTTTGCCCGCGCGCCCCGGCATGCCACCGTCAGGCGGCCCGAATTGCCCCACTACCCCGATGCCGAGCGCGTTGGCCGGGACTATCGCGCCACCGGGCTGGTGACGCACAGCCTGCGGCCGCTCCCCCGCCCCATGGACGAGCCTGCGGAAATGCCGGACGTCGCGCCCGAATTGCTGGCCGCCGTGGAGGAGGCGGTTGGCACCGCGCTGGCTACACCGCCCGCGAACCCGCAGCCGCCAGACGCCACACTCGCCGAGGCAGTGCCAACGTCAACACCGCTTGATCCGGTAGCGGGTGGTGTCGGGGCGACATCGGGGACGACGCAAACAGTGCAGGCACCCGACGCGCAGCAACCGACGGAAACCATCACCGCGCTCGCCTCCGAACCGGCAATGACGCCGATCCCCCGCCCGGCAATCGTGGCCTACGATTCAATGGAGATAGAGCTTGCGGTGATCGACCCCGACCCGGCACCACCGGAACAGGAAATCGTGACCCGCGCATCCTCCACCGGCAACCGTCTCTACGGCGTGTCGCTCGGCCGCTACCCATCGCGGTTCGCCGCCGAGCAGTTGTTGTTGCGCACCGCGCTGGCCGAGCTTGGCACGTTCGACGAGGCGTTGCGCAATGTCGTGCAACGCACCGGCGGGTATGAGGCACAATTCGCCGGGATGAGCTTTCCAGAAGCCGAACGCGCCTGTGCCCGGCTGATGTCGCGCAACCTGACCTGCACGACCTACGGGCCGTGACGCGCTGCGTGCCGGCTGTCAACGGCGGAGTAAAGACCTGCCACTGTGGCGGAGCAAAAGTCGGCCAGTTTGGGGGGCGCGCCTTGGAGCGTGTGGCTCTCGTTTAGCAGGCACGTTCCAAGGCGCATTGGCCGTCAGGCCAATGGTGTGAGGATCATTTTCCGGCGGC
>Ga0210053_1000164_pt1 | contig 68758 bp, 65 predicted proteins | sample CryGeymeta201512_FD_185467 | JGI IMG/M metagenome (GOLD analysis project Ga0210053, IMG submission 185467) | Groundwater microbial communities from Crystal Geyser aquifers in Utah, USA - Crystal Geyser metaG 2015-12 (SPAdes) (version 2) | ecosystem: Environmental > Aquatic > Deep subsurface >... | reverse complement strand
AAGACTACCAAAACCAAGTAGCACCCCTTTACAACGGCAACATAGCCGAAACCCTGTGGCGCAGCGGCAGCGACAATGTAGAACGCAGTTACGGCTATAAATATGACGCCCTAAACCGCCTTACCAACGCCATTTACGGCAAACCGGGTAATAGCGTAAAACTTACCCACAACTACAACGAGTGGCTCACCTACGATAAAAACGGCAACATCCTCACCCTAGACCGCAACGGCATAAGCGATAGCTATTTTGACCTCATTAAAATAGACCAGTTAACCTACGAATATGCCAATAACAACTCCAACCTACTCGTTAAGGTAACAGATGATACCCAAAACTTAGCCGGCTTTAAAAAAGGAAACCCCACCTCAGATAACGATTTTACCTATGATGCCAACGGCAACCTTATAACAGATAAAAACAAAAATATCACCGCCATTACTTACAACCATCTCAACCTACCCACAAAAATTACCTTTAACGGCGATGCCAACCAATATATTTCCTATCTTTATAACGCCACAGGCGTGAAAATTCAGGGCGGAGCGTCAAAAAACAGCCCGGTGGGCTGTTTTAGCGAACGAGCCAGCTTGCCGCGCTGGCAAAACCAAAATAGACCTACTACCCCAGCAAAACAATGAAAAAGGACTAAAAGAAGCCGCCCCACCAAGCGTGCCGCAGCAGAATCCGGGGTATATGTATAAATTCAACGGTATGGAGCTCCAGAAAGAGTTTGGGGTAGAAATGTACGACTTTGGCGCAAGGAATTATGACCCTGCACTTGGTAGGTGGATGAACATTGATCCCTTAGTAGAAAAGATGAGGCGTCATAGCCCATACAACTACGCTTTTAACAACCCCATATATTTTATTGATCCTGATGGGATGGAAGGCGAGGCAAACAGTGGTAGTAGTGGTGGTGGTCAAAATATAGGTGCCGTGGTAATGGGAGCCGAAGAATATCTAGGAGGCGAAACCGCTATTAATATTAAAACGGTTTATAAAGCGGCAAAAGAAGATGGTTCGACACCAAAAAAGCCTGACAGCAAAAATTTAAATACCGGAAAAGGAGATGGCAAAGATTTTACGCATAATAGAAGTGCGGGAAATATATCGGAACATGGAGAAAATCAAAAAGACTTTGACCGTATTGTAAAGGTTAAAAAAAATGGAAAATTAAAAATACTTGTCAATTATATTGTAGAAGGAATATTAAAGGAAGGAAGGAATTTTAAATTTAATTCATATCTTATTAAAATTAATGGAATAGGTCAACCAAAAACGGAAGATTTAGAAAACTTTATAAGAGATTTTTCAAATCTCGTTGGTGTAGAAATTGGAGGGGCATATTGGTCATTTAATAATAGTGAAAACATCAGTTTTTTTTCCATCGGGGAATATAATAAAAATCTTGCAGACAAAGTCAAAGGGACTGCAGGTAGAAATCTAAGGTCATTTGACAATGGAATTTTTGTGGGACTTATTAAAATGAGACTTCTATATCACACACATTTGTTTTACTTTAATGATAAAGTTAGGCTTAATCCAAGCAAAAGAGATTTAGATATAAAAAACTCAGGTTTAAATATGGATCCAACGATAAAATTTAAAATTATAACCAATCCTAACAATATTGATTATACAAATTATCACTAATGAAAACTATTAAAAAACTTACAATAAAAAATTACTTTCATATTTTAATGATACTAATTTGTACTTTGTTAACAATTACAAGTTGCAAAAGTTATAAAGCTAAATTAATCCCAACAGGAGGCAATAATGATGCAATTAAAAATGCAATTATTGATTTTTCCAACACAAATCAAATTTATAGAAAAAATAGGGTTTTTTCCGTTAATGTTTACGACACTTTATATAGATTAGTTTTAGTAAAATCAAAAGATAATTACAGTTATAAAAGAGGTAAATTTTATGAAGGGATAACAGCAGTAACTTTTATACCTTTGTTAAGTGGTGATAAATTATTATTAACATCTGAAGCTAAAGTGGGCAGTAAGGTAAGTAAGTTGCCTTCTAGGTTTATTGAAATTGACGAAAGGCTTTTCTATTGGTGGGATAAAGATTATCCCCTTACTCAAGATGCTTTAGATATTTATTCTAAATATAACCTACTTCAAGATGATGAAGGAGGCGTAATACAACTCCCTGACTTTACAATTGATGATTCTCAAAAAGGTGTTGACTATTATTTTTGTAAAAATAATTTACTGAATTTCAAAAAAGTAACTACTAAAACAGGTATAGGTTTTTATGATATGCCAAAATTAAATTGCAATTAAAATCTATGTTTTAAGAAATGAAGTAGCAAAGTGATTTCGATATTACCTACGACTTCAGCACAACTCATCAAAAAAGAAGTAGGCAGCGACAATTTTAACCACGGCACAGAACCCATACCCTTGCAAGTAGTGGACTACCGCTACAACATTCGCGGGTGGTTGACACACATAAACAATACCAAAGGTTTGCAAAACACCGGCGACCCCGACGACCTTTTTAGTTTTGCCATACACTACACAAACACCGAGCAAGACTACCAAAACCAAGTAGCACCCCTTTACAACGGCAACATAGCCGAAACCCTGTGGCGCAGCGGCAGCGACAATGTAGAACGCAGTTACGGCTATAAATATGACGCCCTAAACCGCCTTACCAACGCCATTTACGGCAAACCGGGTAATAGCGTAAAACTTACCCACAACTACAACGAGTGGCTCACCTACGACAAAAACGGCAACATCCTCACCCTAGACCGCAACGGCATAAGCGATAGCTATTTTGACCTCATAAAAATTGACCAATTAAACTATGAATATGCCAATAACAACTCCAACCTGCTCGTTAAGGTAACAGATGATACCCAAAACTTAGCTGGCTTTAAAAAAGGAAACCCCACTTCAGATAATGATTTTACCTATGATGCCAACGGCAACCTTATAACAGATAAAAACAAAAATATCACCGCCATTACTTACAACCATCTCAACCTACCCACAAAAATCACGTTTAACGGCGATGCCAACCAATATACTTCGTATCTTTATAAAGCTACTGGCGAGAAAATACAGGGCGGAGCGTTAAAAAACAGCGCAGGTATCTGTTTTAGAGAACTTGCCTGCTAGCTGCGCAGAGAAAAAGCAAAACGAATTTGGCGTAGCTATGAAGATAGGATTCTTTCCATACCAATATGTGGAATTCCGTCTTCTAAGTAGCCCTTACCAACTTCTTTATAACCATGTGCTTTATAAAACTTAACGAGGTATTGCTGTGCAGAAAGATGAATTTTTGCCGTGTTAAAATGGTTTTCTACTGCTTTATTTGCCGCTTTCATTAATTCGTGACCAAAACCATTTTTTCGTTCTGATTGTTTTACAACAACACGACCTATGCTCGCATCTTTAAAATAATCGCCTGGGCCAAAAATGCGTGCATAAGCAACAATACTTTTGTTTTTAAAAGCAAACAAATGAAGTGCCTTTGCATCTTTTCCGTCGATATCCTGATAAACACAATCTTGTTCTACTACAAAAACCTCAGCGCGAAGTTGCAAGATTTCATACAATTCGTCAGTAGTGAGTTGCGCAAAAGTTTTCAGGTGGAACTGCAGAGACATAAAATTTTTTTTGCTAAATTAGCTATTTTCGTAACAAAAGAATACAATAGCGTTAAAATAAAGCCTAATCCTGTACTATAATATCCTTACTTTTTTCTTCTTTGTCATATTCCGGCTGTATGGTAATATGGTTGATATTAAATTGATGAAAAAGCAATTCCTCCAGCTGTATTAGAGTTCTATCAAATTCTGAAATCGTTACATCTTTGTGAAATTCTAAGTGTGCCTCTAGATGAATTTCATCTTCATTAAGTTGCCAAATATGAATATGATGTATGCTTTTTACTTGTGCTATTTGGTTTACTACTTTGGTAATTTCCTCTACCGGAACCTCTTCGGGAGTAAAAAGCATTAACACCTTGAAACTCTTTTTTAATAAATCATACCCTACAAATATGAGATAAATTGCTATGCCTAAAGTAAGTACACTATCTACCCACCAAATTTTGTAAAATTTCATTAACAACCCTCCTATCAAAACCGCTACAGAGGCTGTCATATCTGTAAATAAATGCAAATATGCCGATTTCATATTCATATTTATTTTTGCATCTTTATGAAGAAGCAGTACGCTTAACCCATTCACAACAATGCCTAAAGCTGCTAACCAAATAACCAGCTCACTTTCAATTTCTTGTGGCGAATAAAATCGTTTTATCGCTTCAAAAATTAAAATAATGGCAACAATAATCAAAGTGGCGGCATTTATAAATGCTGCAATAATTTCAGCGCGTTTGTAACCAAAAGTTCGTTTGTGTGATGCTTTTTTTTTCGCTAATTTATTGGCTATGTAACTGATAAGTAAAGAAAGTACATCGCTAAAATTATGTAATGCATCGGAAAGTAAAGCTAAGCTTCCCGAAACCAATCCCCCAATTACTTGTGCTGCAGTAATTAAAATGTTTAAAAAAATAGATAAAAGTAAATTGCTTCCTTTTACTTCTGATGATTTAGGATGGTTGTGGTTGTGAGACATTGGGATGGGAACCTATTTTTATTGTAATATATAAAACAACTAATTACAAGCAATTTTATTTACTCTATTTTGATGTCTTCCTCCCTCAAAAGCGGTATCTAAAAAGGTAGCAACCATTTCCAGGGCTTGAGGTTTTGATACAAATCTGGCGGGAATGCTAAGTATATTTGCATCATTATGTTGTCTTGCTAAAGCGGTAATTTCTTTTGTCCAACACAAGGCAGCTCTCACTTTTTGATGTTTGTTGGCGGTCATGGAAGCACCGTTTCCGCTTCCGCAGATAATGATTCCTAAATCTACATTTCCATTTTCCACATCTATTGCCACCGGGTGAACAAAATCAGGATAATCTACACTGGAGGATTCATCTGTCCCATAATTGAATAAATCAATACCTCTTTCTTTTAAAAGAGAAATAATAGCAAATTTATATTCGGTTCCGGCGTGATCGTTTCCTATGGCTATTTTCATTTTTTTTGTGTTTTTTAAACTTTTTTAAACCTTTACGAAGTTACCTATTTTATTCATTAGTAGCATATAATTAAACCAATAAATACAATTCAAAATATAGATTATTTCATTACAATCCGGTTTATGAACAAGAATAAAACCAATTGTTAACTTCTATTTACAATAGCTTAATATTTAGGTAATTATTTGTTTACATAAATTGTTTATAATTGTTAGTCAAAAATCAAGAACTAAAGTTGTGTAGTTAAAATAAATTTATAATAAGCACTTTTATTTGTATTTTACAACAAAAGCTATCCTTAGTTATGAATTAGTTTTACCTTAAAATTCTTCTCTTATAAACATAAAATATTTTCTTTTTTATTAAATATTCTTGGTTAACTCAAGTTATAGACAACAGTTAATTAAAGAACCTATATTCTTATTTTTCAAGTACTTCAAATGCTAATAAAATGTTAATAAATTTATGTAAAAAAGATTTTTTAAAAATAACAAGAAATGGTTCAAAAAGTTATGCTATAAATTAACAGACAATAATAAGCATCATTTCTTTTAATTTAATTTTAAAAAAAAATAATGAATGGTATATAGTTGTTTATAAGTTAAACAATATGAAGCATTTTATTGTTGTTCAGTCTATCTAAAATTTCATTTACTTTAGAAATGTCATTTAGATGTACCATTAATCGTATTCCCCCGATAGCATTGGAATGAAAAGGAAGCACACTTATCATCGTCTCATTTTGAAAAAAATAAGAAATTCCTTCTTGTTCTAAAAGCAATTTTAAAACCATATATTCATGGGAATAAGTGAAAACGGCTACAACTTTAAAGTTTTTCATTTTAAAATTTATTTAAGTATGTAATAACCAATCAACGTATTACAAGGGATGCCAATTACTAAGTTAACAAAACTTTAATCCTAAAACTATTTATATTGATTTTTATACTGTAATTTTAACACATTAAAAATGAACGATGAATGACAAAAAATAAAAAAAAGAAAAGTCACAATTTACTACCCAATCTTTCCGAAAGTATTTTAAAAATTCTAAACCAGGATTCCAATAAAACATTCAATTATAAACAAATAGCTGCAAAGCTAGGCGTTGATGATGCAAGTAGTAGAAACCAAATTATAAAAAAATTAAAGGACTTACAAGGAAAAGAAAAAGTACAGGAAATAGAAAGAGGTAAATACCAATTGATAAGAAGTAAAGACTATCTGATAGGTAAATTAGATATGGCAGGAAGAGGTCAAGGCTATGTTATTGTTGAAGATCAGGAAATAGATGTTTTTATTGCAAATAACAATTTACATAAAGCACTTCATGGAGATACTGTGGAAGTATATGTTTTTAGAAGAAAAAAGAACGGAAAAACAGAAGGAGAGATTACTAAAATAATTAAACGAAATAAAACCGAATTTGTAGGGGTTATTCAAATGCAACAAAACTTTGGTTTTGTGGAAATGACAGACCCAAAAATGTACACCGATATTTTTATACCTAAAAATAAATTTAACGAAGCGCAAGATGGGGATAAAGTACTAGTGTCTCTAGATGATTGGCCTGAAAAAGCCGATTCTCCTTTTGGTTCTGTATTAAAAGTATTAGGAAAACCAGGGGAGCATAACACCGAAATTCACTCCATATTAGCGCAATATGGATTACCTTATGATTTTCCGGAAGAAGTAGAATCGTTTGCAAATAAAATGGATACTTCTATAAAAGCAGAAGAAATTAAAAAAAGAAGAGATATGCGCGATGTGCTTACTTTTACTATTGATCCTGCCGATGCAAAAGATTTTGATGATGCCCTATCTTTCCAATATTTAGAAAATGGTAACTATGAAATAGGTATTCATATAGCCGATGTTTCGCATTATTTAAAACCGGGAACTATTCTCGATGATGAAGCGTATGAACGTGCCACTTCAGTTTATTTAGTAGATAGAGTGGTGCCAATGCTACCAGAAATTTTATCCAACAATGCTTGCTCTTTAAGACCAAATGAAGAAAAATACACCTTTTCATCAGTTTTTGAAATCAACCAAAAAGCAGAATTAAAAAAACAATGGTTTGGTAAAACAGTAACGAATAGTGATGCGCGTTTTGCTTATGAAGAAGCACAACAAATTATTGAAACTGGAAAAGGAGAAATACCATCTGATATTTCTTTGTCTGGAAACACCTATAAAGTTAAAGAAAATATTGTTGAAGCAATAATTACTTTAAACAAATTAGCGAAAGTATTACGCCGAAAACGCATGCAAAATGGTGCTATTTCCTTTGATAAAGTGGAAGTAAAATTTAAGATAGACGAAAAAGCAAATCCGTTAGGAATTATTTTTAAAATAAGTAAGGAAGCTAACCATATGATTGAAGAGTTTATGCTACTAGCTAATAAAAAAGTAGCAGAATTTATAGGTAAACAATCCCCTAAAAAAACATTTGTATATAGAGTACACGACGAACCTAATGATGAAAAAATAGCAGCTTTAGAAGGAATTATCAAACGTTTTGGGTATAAATTAAATACAAAAGACAAACACTCTACAAGCATTTCCTTAAATAAATTATTAGCTGATGTTGCAGGTAAAAAGGAACAAAACCTCATAGACACTCTTGCTATTAGAAGTATGAGTAAGGCAGAATACACCACCCAAAACATAGGACATTACGGTCTTGCATTCGACTATTATACGCACTTTACTTCACCCATACGTCGGTATCCGGATGTTATGGTACATCGTTTATTACAACACTACCTCGATGGAAAAGAATCGGTTAAGGCGGATGAATATGAAGAAAAATGCAAACATTCCAGCGAAATGGAAAGCCTTTCCTCCAATGCGGAACGCGATAGCATCAAGTATATGCAAGTAAAATATATGATTGATCATAAAGACAAAGAATTCCTGGGCGTCATTTCAGGGGTTACCGAGTGGGGTATTTATGTAGAAATTGTGGAAAACAAATGCGAAGGCATGGTAGGTTTACGCGATTTAAAAGATGACCATTATCAATTTGATCGAGATGAATACGCTGTTATTGGAAGCAAAACCAAAAACGTGTACCAACTAGGTGACGAGGTGTATGTAAAAGTAAAAAACGCCGATTTAGTAAAAAAACACTTAGATTTTACTATGATTGGAAAACACGAATATGTAGAAAATTAATTTCAAGAGTGTCGTTTTATAAACTTTTGGTAACTTTGGACAAATCCCCTTAGTTTATGATGGAAGACATTTTAGCGGCAATTCCCTTAGGATTATTTCTTGCCTTCCTTGTTGGTCCTGTATTCTTTGTGCTTTTGGAAACAAGTGCTATAAAAGGCTTTAGAGCAGCTATATCCTTAGATTTAGGGGTTGTTTTTGCAGATTTTATATTTATTTTAATAGCTTATTTTAGTACCAATCAATTATTAGAAAAAATAAAAGATGACCCTGCATTATATATTTTTGGGGGCGTGCTTTTATTAACCTATGGCATTATTTCCTTACTAAAAAATAGAACCAGTTATCTTCGCACAACCGATCCAACAGTCATTATTATTAATAAAAAAAATTACTTAACCCTTTTTATAAAAGGATTTGTATTAAACTTTATTAATGTTGGTGTTTTGGGTTTTTGGTTAGGTCTAATTATAGTCTTTGGCCCTCAGCTAGAAATGGATAGAGGAAGAATGACCGTTTTCTTCGGGTCGGTTTTAGCAACCTATTTAGTAATTGATATCGGAAAGATTTTACTCGCAAAAAAACTTAACAAAAAACTTACCCCATATCGTATCTACCAGTTAAAACGAATTATTAGTATTGTCCTTATTATTTCCGGATCGATTTTATTAATAAAAGGCGTTTTCCCCAAACAAATACACGACACTATAGAAACCCAGATAGAGAGAAGGATTCCCACGATATAAAAAACTCCTTCAATTTTCATTGAAAGAGTTTAATTTTTTGAGGCATCGTCCGGACTAATCATTGAGAAATTTTTAATAATAGGTTTGTAAATTTTAAAAAATGAGATGACGTCCACGCCTACGCTTCGAAGGTATCGGTATAAACAAAAAGACTCCTTCAATTTTCATTAAAAGAGTTCTTTTACATTTTGAGGCATCGTCCGGATTCGAACCGGAGTAAACGGTTTTGCAGACCGGCGCCTAGCCACTCGGCCACGATGCCAATAAGAGAGCGCAAATGTAAAAAAAATTGCTCTCAAAAACTATCTTATTTTTAAAATTACCGTTTTGCTTTCATAATAACCACTACTTCAGCTACATTACCACCTATCGGAGGATTTACTTTTGATATTCCCACTTTAATGACATTTACTAAAATAAGTTCATTAAAAATACGGCTTATAATGCGCTTACCCACGTGTTCCAATAGTTTAGATCGAATGGCCATTTCTTCTTTTATAATACGATTTAAATGCACGTAATCTACAGTATCCTTTAAGGCATCAGTAGTAGCAGCTTCAGCCAAACTAGCTTTTACTTTCAAATTCACAAAATACTCTGAACCTATTTGTCCTTCTTCAACCAAACAGCCGTGGAAGGCATATATTTTTACTTTTTTTAATCGAATACTTCCCATAGTATGGATTTTTAGCAAAGATACTTTTTTCTGAAAGGTCTAGCTTTTTATTTTTTAAAACAATACGTAAGATGCTACTTTATCCTTTTTCACCTTACCAAAAAGTCACATTATTTTTTGATACCTTTGTGCACTATTTTTAAATTATGGCAAAAGAAGAAAAACCGCTTAATTTTATTGAGCACATTATAGAACAAGATTTAAAAACCGAAATTACAAAAGAAAAACTTCGTTTTCGTTTCCCCCCGGAACCTAACGGTTATTTACACATAGGTCATGCTACCGCAATATGTTTGAATTTTGGACTTGGTTTAAAATACCAGGCTCCGGTAAACCTTCGTTTTGACGATACCAATCCGGTAAAAGAAGAACAAGAATTTGTAGATGCTATTAAAAAAGATGTTTCCTGGCTTGGATTTTCGTGGGATAAAGAATGCTACGCCTCTGATTATTTTCAACAATTATACGATTGGGCAATTCAATTAATAAAAGACGGAAAAGCCTATGTCGATTCGCAAACCTCTGCACAAATAGCCGATCAGAAAGGTACGCCGTCAACATCAGGGAAAGAAAGCCCTTTTCGCAGCCGAAGTGTTGCGGAAAACCTAGAGCTTTTTGAAAAAATGAAAAATGGCGATTTCGCCGAAGGCACTCATGTGCTAAGAGCAAAAATAGATATGAACGCGTCTAATATGTTGATGCGCGATCCTGTAATATATCGTGTACTGCACAAACACCACCACAGAACGGCAAATCATTGGAAAATATATCCTATGTATGACTGGACACACGGTGAGAGTGATTACTTAGAACAAGTATCGCATTCTTTTTGTACGCTTGAATTTTTACCCCATAGAGAGCTTTACGATTGGTTTCTAGACCAAGTATATAACCCGGAATTAATAAGGCCTAAGCAACGCGAATTTGCACGTAGAAACTTAAGTCATACCGTGGTAAGTAAACGTAAACTATCACAGTTAATTGAAAATGGCATAGTAAACTCCTGGGACGACCCCAGAATGCCAACGATTTCGGGTTTAAGAAGAAGAGGATATACCCCAACTTCCATTAAAAATTTTGCAGATAGTATTGGCGTAGGTAAAAGAGACAATCTTATAGATGTTTCCCATTTAGAGTTTTGTGTTAGAGAAGATTTAAATAAAATTGCACCACGAGTTATGGCGGTTTTAGATCCTGTAAAAGTTGTAATTTCTAACTATCCCGAAGGAAAAGTGGAATGGTTAGAAGCAGAAAATAATCCAGAACAGGAACAAGCAGGAAGCAGAGAAATTCCCTTTTCAAAAGAAATATACATAGAAAGAGAAGATTTTAAAGAAGCAGCAAACAATAAATTTTTTCGATTAACGCTAGGAAAAGAAGTTCGTTTAAAAAACGCCTACATCATTAAAGGAGAAAGTGTCGTAAAAGACGAAATGGGAAATATTGCCGAAATACATTGCACCTACGATACAGAGAGCAGGAGCGGAAGTGGCACAGAAGCATCGCAACGAAAGGTAAAAGGAACGTTGCACTGGGTATCTATAGCACACGCTATTTCTGCTGAAGTTAGGCTTTATGACCGGCTTTTTACTGTAGAATCGCCAGATACAGACAAAGAGAAAGATTTTTTAGAATTTGTTAATCCGGATTCGCTACAAGTCATTATTGGGTTTTTAGAACCTAGCCTTCAAAATGCCAAAGTAGAAGAAAAATTTCAGTTTCAGCGTATAGGGTATTTTACCGTAGATAAAGAAAGCACAAAAAATCATTTAATTTTTAACAAAACGGTAAGCTTACGAGATTCTTGGTAATCTAAATTTGCCTTGTCACACATCCTTTATATTAAGAGAAATTTAGCAGTAAGCCATTATTTATTAACCGCTTATTAACAATTCTTGTTAAAATTCTACGTAAATTAGCTACATAAATAATTACTAACTTTAAATTAAAAAAATGATGGCAAATAACACAGGACAAACCCTTTTAGCTTTATTAACAGGAGCAGCAATTGGAGCTGGAATAGGAATACTTTATGCCCCTGACAAGGGATCTAAAACTAGAGAAAATATTAGCAAAGGAGCAAAAAAAGCTCAAAAACAACTAACAAAACAATTAAAAGAAACAACAAGCGCCTTAGGCACAAAAGCAAGTGCGGCACGTAAAAGTTTTGAGCATAAACTAGAAGAGACCCTATCTTCAGCAAGTTATAAAGCAGATGACGTTCTTAAAGCGATGGAAGAAAAATTAGAATCACTTCGCGAAGCAAATGCTAAATTGCAAAAAAAATAATGTACCAATACGCGCTAACCTAAAGAAATTATTGTGATTGACAAAATAGCCAACAACATCGATGAGATGAACGATAATGTACAAATGTATATCAAGCGTTCTGTAGAATATTATAAGTTAGACTTTTATAAAAAATCTACAAAGAGTGTTGCCTCATTAATGAGAGTGTTTCTTTTAGGTAGCGTTGCCTTTTTAGTTATTTTCTTTATTTCTTTTGCATTAGCTATTTTTATTGGTGATGAATTAGGCAATGCAAGTTATGGGTATTTTATTGTAGCAGGGTTTTATTTATTTATTCTATTGCTTATTGCAATTTTTGGTAAAAAACCAATACAAACTCTTATTCTTAAAAGTACATCTAAAATATTTTTTAACGATTAACTCTATGAAAATATATTCTACATATGAACAAATTGATGCCGAACTAGAAATTTTAAAACTAGAAACGGAAATAGAAAAAGAGAAGCTAAAAAGAAGCTATTTTTATTTTAAAGAGTCCATTTCACCAATGGGTATTGCAACTAGTATGATTTCAAATATTGCTCACAAAGCCTTTTTTGGAAAACTTTTGCAAAAATTTTTACCGTTTTAAAAATAGATATAAACGAAAAAAACCCTCAATGATTCTTAGAAACATTGGGGGTTTTTGTTTTTAAAAAGGTTATTATTCCTTTTTCTTTTTGGCAACATCTTTTTTAACCATATCTTTTTTCATTTGTTCCCCAATCATATTGGAGGCAGTAAAGGACGCAACCATATTGTTTAGCATATCACTTCCGGCTTGCGGCGAATTTGGAAGCAAAATTAAGTTGGTGTTTGTAGCTTCGCCAATAGATTGTAGTGTGTCATAATGCTGTGTAACCACAATTAATGCAGATGCCTCTTGTGAATTAATTCCTACATTGTTTAATACATTGACACTTTCTTCTAATCCTCGTGCTATTTCTCTTCTTTGGTCTGCTATACCTTGACCTTGTAACCGTTTGCTTTCTGCTTCTGCCCTCGCTTTTGCTACAATTTTAATTCGTGTAGCTTCTGCTTCAAATTCTGCAGCTGTTTTTTCTCTATCGGCAGCATTTATTCTATTCATCGCGTTTTTCACCTGTATGTCCGGATCAATATCGGTGATTAGGGTGTTGATAATATCATAACCATATCTAGTCATTGCTTCGTTTAATTCTTTTTTCACGGCAACGGCAATATCGTCTTTTCGTTCAAAAACATCATCTAATTTCAATTTAGGCACTTCTGCGCGCACCACGTCAAAAATATAAGAGGTAATCTGGTCGTGAGGATATTCTAATTTATAAAATGCGTCATAAACACTGTCTTGAATTACCTTAAATTGAACGGATACTTTTAGCTTTACAAAAACATTATCCTTCGTCTTTGTTTCAATCATAACGTCTAATTGTTGCACTTTTAGATTTACTCTTCCTGCGATACGATCAAAAATCGGAATTTTAAGTTGCAAACCGGAACTTCTTACGCTTGTAAATTTTCCAAAACGCTCTACAATAGCAGATGTTTGTTGTTTTACCACAAAAAAAGTGGAAAATAAAAGTATAACCAGCAAAATGATTGCCAGAATTAAAAATAAATTACCCATAACATGCTTTTTTAAGTATTAAATTAATTATTCAAGATACAAAAATTAACGATACATTTGCTTGTTTTTATACTTTTTGAAAAATGAAATATATATCCCCTATTATCCTATTTACTGTCTTGTTATGTACCTCCATAACCTTTTCGCAACGAAATTTTAAAGAATTCAATATTATTGGTATATCAGGAGGCATAACGCTTTATGACATTATCACCAATGATTTACAAACAAAAAGAGGAGAGAGCTTAATGTTTGGTCTTCAAATGCGAGGAAATGTGTATAATAATTTTGACATGTTGTATGGAATTGCATTTTACGATACCAAGATTGGCATTGCCGGCAACAGTTTAGGACCTTTAGGAACCTCAAAGTTTATCAACTACACCATGCAATCTGCACAAATTTCTGTGTTATGGGGCTATAAAATAATTAAAAATCATTTAAGCATTGAAGGGGGACCTATTTTAAATGTTAACGGAAAACTTACTTTAAAAGACACCCAGTTTAAAAATGACATTTTAGATGGATATACCACCCTTAGAGCTGTTGATATTGAAGATGTTTCAAAAGCAAATTTTCACGCAGCAATTGGTATGACCGCAGGGTTTAGAAATTTTAGAATCTTTACGCAATATCAATATGGTGTTACCAATATACTAAACAAACTCAACAGTCAAAATCTAGAAAATACAGGATTTAAAGGCAATAGCAGCTTGTTGGTTTTTGGAGCCACAGTTTATCTTTAACCCAATCTTTTGAGTGCATTTTCAATGCGTTGAATGCTTTCTTCTTTTCCTAAAAGAGCCATAATAGAAAAGACGTCCGGGCCTTTCATTTCACCCACTAATGCTAAGCGTAGTGGCTGCATTACTCTTCCAAAACCAATACCAGCATCGGTAATCCACCCTTTTACCTTTTCGCTTATATGTGCTTCATTAAAAGGTTTTGCCTCTTTTAAGATAATTACCAACGCTTGCATTACTTTGTCTGTTTCAACATTCCAGGATTTATTAACCGCTTTTTCATCATAAGCAATGGGAGCTTTAAAAAGAAAAGAACTCTGTTCCCAAAAATCGGTTACAAAAGTTGCTCTTTCTTTTATCAGGGCTATAACAACTTCTAAATCAAGAGAGGTGGTGATGTGTTTTTTATCTAATAATTTTTTAAATTCTTTAGCTAAAAAGGCATTTGGTTGTTGCTGTAGGTAATAGTTTTGAAACCATTTAGCTTTGTCAGGATCAAATTTTGCCCCACTTTTATGCACTCGTTCCAGCTCAAAAGCATCTACTAATTGTTCCAGGCTAAAAATTTCTTGTTCTGTGCCGGGATTCCAGCCTAAAAGGGCAAGCATGTTAATAACTGCTTCAGGTAAATAGCCGGTTTCTCGATATCCCTTATAAATCTCTCCTTCGTCAGTGCGCCATTCTAATGGAAATACAGGAAAGCCCATTTTGTCTCCATCACGTTTGCTTAATTTTCCTTTTCCTTGTGGCTTCATCAGCAAAGGCAAATGTGCAAATTGTGGTTTTTCCCAGCCAAATGCTTCATATAATTGAAAATGTAAAGGCAAGGAAGGCAACCACTCTTCACCACGAATTACGTGGGTTATTTCCATTAAATGATCGTCTACAATGTTTGCTAAATGATAGGTTGGCATCCCATCACTTTTAAACAGTACTTTGTCATCCAGCACATTAGTGTCAATTTCTATTTCACCACGGATGATATCATGAACAATCATTGTGTCATTAGAGTTTGATTTAAATCGAATCACATATTCTTCACCGGAAGATAATCGATCTTCTAAATTTGCTTTACTTATCGTGAGTGAATTATCTAGCTTTTGGCGGTTATGGTGGTTATAAATAAAGGTTTTCCCTTTATCTTCGTGGTCTGCTCTATGTTTTTCTAATGCATCAGCAGTATCAAATGCATAATATGCATTGCCGGAAGCGATTAAGGCATCGGCATAGTTCTTATAAAGATGTTTACGCTCGCTTTGTCTGTAGGGTCCATAGCCTTTTTCTTTTCCAACCCCCTCGTCAAATGGGATGCCACACCAGTTTAGGGTGTCAATAATATAGTTTTCGGCACCTTCTACGTAACGATTTTGGTCCGTATCTTCAATGCGAAGGATAAAATCACCACCGTGTTTTTTTGCAAATAAATAATTGTACAAAGCGGTTCTAACACCTCCTATGTGAAGTGGGCCTGTGGGACTGGGGGCAAAACGAACTCTCACTTTTCCTCCTTGAGGGGAATTTCCAGCTTGTAAACTCATTTCTTTTTCCATTTCTTACCGCTTTTTGTTTGTGAAAGGATACGCTCTTAACAAATCCTTTTTTTGAGATACAAAGATACGATTAACAACTTATTTTAAAAGCGTTTTGTGCTTCTATTACCAATAATAATGAAACTGAAAAATCGTGTATTCAACGTTGTGTGTTAAAATTTAAATAACGATGTTGTAATCTTGTGTAGAAAACTAATAAAATTAGTATTTTTATGGGTTTAGAAATTAAAGAAGCCTTGAACACCTTTAAAAACATACAAGAAAAACTACAACAATTCATTCGGAAATATTATACCAATGAATTGTTAAAAGGAACCATTTTGTTTTTTGCTACAGGATTGCTGTATCTTATACTTACTCTTTTTATTGAGTATTATTTGTGGTTGCCACAAACGGGAAGAACGCTTCTTTTTTGGACATTTGTAGTAGTTGAAGTAAGTTTATTTGCTAGATTTATTGCCTTTCCAATCGCAAAATTATTAAAACTTAAAAAAGGGATAAATTTTACGCAGGCATCAAATATTATAGGAAACCACTTTCCTGAGGTTAGCGATAAATTGCTAAATGTGCTACAATTACAGCAAAACAAGACACAAACGGAGTTATTATTGGCAAGTATTGATCAAAAATCAAAACAATTACTACCCATCCCTTTTTCAAATGCAGTAAACTTTACTACGAATGTCAAGTATTTAAAATATGCAGCAATCCCGGTTTTAATTTATTTAGTGATTTTTCTAACCGGTAACAACGATATGTTTTCTAGCAGTTACAAACGAGTTGTACATTACAATACTGCATTTGAACCCCCTGCTCCATTTGCTTTTTTTGTAGTAAATGAAGATTTAAGCGCGATTGAAAATAAATCTTTTGTTTTGAAAGTTCGAGTAGCAGGCGAAGTGATTCCTGAAAAGGCCTCTATTTTTTACAATGGGGAGAAGTATTATTTACAGCAATTAGCTCCCGGCGAATTTCAATATTCATTTACTCAACTATCTCAGGAAATTAAATTTTATTTGCAGGCAAATGAGGTTACATCTAAGGCTTATGTGTTACAAGTTTTAAAAGTGCCTACGCTTATTTCTTTTGAAATGGCGTTAGATTATCCAAATTATACCGGAAAACGAGATGAATTACTTAAGAGCACAGGAAACGCAACCTTACCTGAGGGAACTCGTGTTTCTTGGAAAATGACAACCAAACAAACCGATGACATTCAATTAAAAACAACCGATACCGCCTATTACTTTACTAAAAGCATCTCGGAATTTGTGTTGACAAAAAGCATTTTTTCTAAGTTAGAATACCAAATTTCTACCTCTAACGCTCAATTAAAAGAATATGAAAATTTAGCCTTTACGCTTCAAGTAGTCAAAGACCAATATCCTGAAATATCTGTTGAGGCAAAACAAGATACGGTTAATAGCCAAATTATATACTTTATGGGACGCGTTTCTGATGATTATGGTCTTTCAAAATTGCAGATAGTCTATTTTCCCACAGAGGACGAAAAAAATAAGAATAGCGAAAAATTGCCTGTAGCCAAAGGCAATTTTGATCAATTTTTATATGCAATCCCCGGAAATCTAGATTTAACGGAAGGAAAAACATATTCCTATTATTTTGAAGTATTTGATAATGATGGTATTAATTCACCTAAAAGCAGCAAATCTTCCACCTTTACTTTTAGAAAGTTAACCAAAGAAGAATTAGAACAACAACAACTTAAGGAGCAAAAGGAAACCATACAGGGGTTAGATAATGCCCTTCAAAACATGGATAAACAAAAAAAAGATTTAGAAAACCTATCTAAAAATCAAAAAGAAAAATCGGAACTCAATTGGAATGACAAACAAAAACTAGAAGAATTTATAAAAAGGCAAAGATTGCAGGAAGAACTGATGAAGAAATTCTCGGAAAAAATGAAAGACAATTTAGAAAACTTTCAAAAAGAAAACAAAGATAACGACCCCCAAAAGGAGGAACTTCAAAAACGCTTTAATGAAAACGAAGAAAAGCTCAAACAAAACGAAAATCTCTTAGGAGAGTTAGAAAAATGGAAAGAGAAAATTACCAATGAAGAATTGTATGATAAACTGGAAAAACTTAGCAAAGAAAACAAAAAACAACAAAGAAATCTAGAACAGTTACTAGAGTTAACCAAGCGCTATTATGTTCAGAAAAAAGCCGAAAAATTAGCACAGGAACTAGAAAAATTAGCTGAAGAACAAGAAAAACAATCGGAGCAAGCTGGAGAAGAAAATACCTCAGAAGAGCAGGAGGAATTGAATGAAAAGTTTGAAAAGTTTACGGAAGAAATGGAAGAGTTGAAAGAGGACAATCAAGGACTAAAAAAGCCGATGGAAATTCCTGACAATAAATCCAAAGAAGAAGAAGTAAAACAAGAACAAAAAGCTGCAACTGAAAAATTAAATCAACAAAAACAAACCGAAGCAAAAGAAAACCAAAAGAAAGCCGCTAAAAAGATGAAAGAAATGAGCCAACAAATGCAGATGCAAATGGCGGCAGCAGCATCAGAAGGGGAGGAAGAAGACATTGAAATGTTACGTCAAATCGTAGATAACTTAGTAACTTTTTCTATGTCCCAAGAAGATTTAATGGAGGAGTTTAAAGCAATAAGTTATGGGAATGCATTATTTGGAAGAAAACTTGTTAGGCAAGGAGTTTTAAAACAACATTTTCAGCATATAGACGACAGTCTTTTTACATTGGCATTGCGAAACCCAATGGTAGGCACTGCCATAAATGATTTAATTTCTGAGGTGAATTATAATATATCTAAAGCCACAGATGGGCTATCCGAAAATCAGATACGCAATGGGGTTTCGCATCAGCAATATGTAATTACCGCAGCCAATGATCTTGCGGTATTACTTTCAGAGACATTAAACAACATGCAAATGCAGATGCAAATGGGGGGGTCTGGCAAAGGTGGAAAAGGAAAAGGGTTTCAATTGCCTGACATTATCAAACAACAAGAAAGCTTAAACGAAAAAATGGAGGAAGGCACCAAACCCGGGAAAGGGAAAAAACCAGGACAAGGTAAAGAAGATGGAGAAGGACAAGGCGAAGGACAAGGACAAGGCGAAGGAGAAGGCGAAGGAGAAGGCGAAGGGAAAGGTGAAGGAGAAGGAAAAAACGGAAAAGAAGGAAAGAATGGGGAAGGTGATGGAAATGGAGAAAGCAAAGATGGTCAGTTAAATTCAGAGCAATTGAACGGATTGCTTTATGAAATATACCAACAACAACAAATGTTACGGATGCAACTTGAGGATAGGCTTCGGCAAGAAGGGCTTCCAGCAGATGCAAGAGAGTTGGTTAAAAAAATGGAACAAGTAGAGCAAGAGCTGTTAGAGCGTGGTTTTAACCAACAAACACTGCGTAAAATGAACGAAATTAAACATCAATTATTAAAGTTAGACAAAGCAGCTTTTCAACAGGGAGAAGACGAAAAACGACAAGCAAGAACTAATGAAACAGAGTATCAAAAGACGCAAAATAAAGACATAATACAGGCAAAAGAATATTTTAATAATATAGAAATTTTAAACAGACAGACCTTACCTTTGCGACCTATTTATCAACAAAAAGTATTGAACTATTTCAATAAAATAAATGATTGATTTTTTTTCAGAAACAGATTTTAAGCTAAAAAAACGAGAAAAGATATCCAAATGGATTCAAACTATAATTGATTTAGAGGGTTGTAGTCTTGGCGAAATATCCTATGTTTTTTGTGACGACACTTATTTACATGCTATAAATGTAGCCTATTTAAAACATGATACGTTAACCGATATTATTAGTTTTGATTATTCCGTAGGAAAACAATTACACGGGGAAATTTATATTTCTATAGAACGAGTAACCGACAACGCCAAAGACTATGGAGTTTCCTTTGAAAAGGAATTAATGCGGGTACTAATACACGGCGTACTGCACTTTATTGGATATACAGACAAGACAGAAGAAGACAAAGAATTAATGCGCAAAAAAGAAGACGAAAGCTTAGCTATTTTTAAAAAATAAATTCTATATCTTTGACAATCAATAAAGTATGTCTTTTGAGGGCTTAATCCTTAGTTTGCTGTTATTTACAGTATATTTGCACCCTTAAATTTTTTTGTTTGTTCCACGTGGAACACTTTTATATAAGAATAATACTATGTTTGAAAAAGAATATGATGTAATAGTTGTTGGAGGCGGACATGCGGGATCTGAAGCCGCCGCTGCTGCTGCTAATATGGGTTCTAAAACCTTATTAGTAACAATGAACCTTCAAAATATTGCGCAAATGTCGTGCAATCCTGCAATGGGAGGAATTGCAAAAGGGCAAATAGTTCGCGAAATTGACGCAATGGGAGGGTATAGTGGTATTGTTTCTGACAGAACAGCGATCCAATTTAAAATGCTCAACAAGTCAAAAGGCCCAGCAATGTGGAGTCCAAGGGTACAAAGTGATAGGATGCGTTTTGCAGAAGAATGGCGTTTGCGTTTAGAGCAAACACCAAACCTTGATTTTTACCAAGAAATGGTTTCAGGTCTTCTTGTAAAAAACAATAATATTATAGGCATAAAAACATCTCTTGGAAATGAAATACAAGGAAAATCAGTTATACTTACCAACGGCACCTTTTTAAATGGCTTAATTCATATAGGCGAAAAGCATTTTGGTGGAGGAAGAGCAGGTGAAAAAGCATCGACAGGAATTACAGAGGATTTAGTAAAACTTGGCTTCGAATCCGGTAGAATGAAAACAGGAACACCGCCTAGAGTGGATGGAAGGTCTTTAGATTTTTCTAAAATGGAAGACCAACCCGGAGACGAAAAACCCGATAAATTTTCATTCTCTAATCTTACTTCCCCACTTAAAAAACAACGGTTGTGTTATATGACCTATACCAGCAATCTTGTTCATGATTTACTTAGAGAAGGTTTTGATAGATCGCCTATGTTTAACGGCCGTATAAAAAGTATTGGGCCTAGATATTGTCCTTCTATTGAAGATAAAATTAATCGGTTTGCAGAGAAAGAAAGGCACCAACTTTTTATAGAACCTGAAGGTTGGAATACGGTTGAGTTTTATGTAAATGGATTTTCAACGTCACTGCCAGAAGATGTACAATTTAAAGCATTGCGGTCTGTTGTGGGTTTTGAAAATGTAAAATTTTTCAGACCCGGATATGCTATCGAATATGATTACTTTCCGCCAACGCAATTAAAACACACCTTGGAAACAAAGCTTGTAGAAGGGCTATATTTTGCAGGACAAATAAATGGCACAACCGGATATGAAGAAGCTGCTTCACAGGGGTTGATGGCAGGAATTAATGCGCATTTAAAAGTGCATGAAAAAGAGCCCTTTATTTTAAAAAGAAGTGAAGCTTATATTGGTGTATTGATTGACGATTTGATAACAAAAGGAACAGAAGAACCCTACCGAATGTTTACTTCAAGGGCAGAATATCGCACCCTTTTAAGACAAGATAATGCTGACTTTAGGCTAACCCCAAAATCATTTAAAATAGGATTAGCTAAAAAAGATCGCCTTCAAAGGATGGAAGAAAAACAAGTAAAGTCAGATGCATTTGTGCAGTATTTTAAAGAAACTAGTTTTACTCCCGAAACGATAAACCCTATATTAAGAGATAAGGAGTCTGCAGAAGTTCTTCAAGGAGATAAACTCTTTAAAGTTTTTTCAAGGCCCAATATTACTATGGAGGATATGCGAAGAATTCCAGAGGTTGAAGCCTATATGCAAACAAGAGAATTAGACAACGAAATTTTAGAACAAGTAGAAATTCAGGTAAAATATTCCGGCTATATCGACAAAGAAAAAAACAATGCAGATAAGTTAAACCGATTAGAAGGCATTAAAATTCCTGACACGTTTGACTATGCTCTACTAAAATCGCTTTCTTATGAAGCACGTGAAAAACTAAATAAAATTCGTCCCGCAACTATATCACAAGCATCGCGAATAAGTGGTGTTTCTCCAAACGATATTTCGGTGATGTTAGTTTATATGGGCAGGTAGTACAATTGAATTATATTTTTTTAGAAACAACACGAGGAAAAAGAAAGAGAAATAATAAACTTATGAAAGTTGAATTTAAAATAATGTTCCACGTGAAACAATTAAATAAAAAGTGTCATTGAAACCTTCAAATCACGTGTACCTAAAAACAAAAGACTTTTTGGTTTCCGGGGAGGAGTTTTTATTAGTTTCAAATACTAAAATTGATTTTCTTGAAACAATGCCTAAACCAAAACCTGAAGATTTACCAACATACTATATAAGTGATGCATACATTTCACATTCCGACAAAAAAAAAGATTTAATAGACAAAGTGTACCACATTGTAAAAAGAGTGGCACTGAAACAAAAAGTGTCCCTTATTATTAAAGAAAATAATGGTGTGGGAAAACTGTTGGATATTGGATCTGGCACGGGAGAGTTTCTACTCACAGCAAAACAAAAAAAATGGGAGGTGCATGGTGTAGAACCTAATGAAGGCGCAAGAAAGCTTTCGGAAAAAAAAGGAATAACCGTGCTAAAGGAGTTGCACCAAGTAACTCAAAACAACTTTGATGTTATCACTCTTTGGCATGTTTTAGAACATGTGCCCAATCTGGAAACCTATATTTTGCAAATCTCAAAGCTATTAAAACCTACTGGAACTTTAATCGTTGCCCTGCCAAATTTTAAATCTTGGGATGCTAAACACTATCAAAAATTTTGGGCGGCTTACGATGTGCCAAGACATCTTTGGCATTTTTCAAAAACGGCAATTCAAACGTTGTTTTCAGAACATCCATTTCATCTTGTAAAAATTAAACCTATGCTTTTTGATGCTTTTTATGTAAGCTTGCTTTCTGAAAAATATAAAACAGGAAAAAATAATTGGGCAAAAGCAATTTTTTTTGGAATTTGCTCCAATGTCTCAGGAATATTTACAAAAGAGTTTTCTTCGCATATTTATGTGCTTAAAAAAGAATAAAACTCCATTTAAGACAATTTAAAAGCTCATCAGGCCTACACATTTTGATTTTATAAAGGACTAATTTGTTGGTTTATAGCATGTTCCGTTTATTTTGATCTTTGTTTTGGGTATTAAAATGCGAAAGTCAGAACAAAATACCAAATAAATTAAGGCGTAGAAAAACCCTTGAAGGGTTTTAAACCCTTCAAGGGTTAGATTCATAAAAAGGAAATAGAGTTTTTTCCCTACTTATGCACCTAGATTTCTATAAAACTCCGTTTATAGACTATTTAAAAGCTTATTTTTTTAAAAAAGTAGAAACCCATGTGGTTTTTCAGATACGTAATTAGAAGGACGAAAACAGAGCAATTTTTTATAAAGTAAATTAATGCCAATAAGTTTTAAAATAAGGCTTTTCTATTTTAATGTCTTATGGCTTTTTGTGTAATAATCGGGTCAATTGGATAGACAAGTCGGTGAAGATGATTTTAGCATTGCCATTTCTTTCAATGTGATAATTTGCAGTTTCTAAAGCATCTATAATTTCTAAAATGTTTTCACCGTGTATAAATGGCGCAAAATTTTCAAGAGCAAATTTTGGATCTTTAAATTGAAGATACACCAAAGAGGGAACTTGGTAATTTAAGAGCATTGCTTGCCTAAAAAAGGAAATACAATAGTCTAAAAACTTTTTTTGAGCTTCCCTTCCTGTGCTTGCCAAGGTATCACTCCACGACAGCAAATCGTTAATTACACTTTTATTCCCTTTTGCCCTAAAGGCTGCACGTATCCAAAAAATTACCCAATCCTCAAATTGGTGATTCTCCTTGCTGTTTCTATATAATCGCAAAGCGGTGTTATAATCACCAGAAGCTTGCCGGGCAAAATCTTTGGCAAGAGTATAAGGGGCATTTTCTCTTTGTACAAGCCCTTGTGCAAGAATTTCTTCCGGTAAAAGAGGAATTTTTAAAAGTTGACAGCGTGATTTTATGGTAGTTAAAAGGAGCTCTTCATCTTCAGTAATTAATATAAATACTGTTTTTTCGGGCGGCTCTTCTAAGATTTTTAATAATTTATTGGCACAAGGACTATTCATTTTTTCGGCCACCCAAATAATCATCACTTTATACCCTCCTTCATACGATTTTAGCGAAAGACTTTTTACAATATCTTGTGCTTCATCTACGCTAATATTTCCTTGTTTGTTTTCAATGCCTAAATGGTTATACCAATCAAATAGATTTCCGTAAGGATTTTCCAATAAAAAAGCACGCCATTCTTCGGCAAAATGATTGGAAATGGGATGGCTTTTTATTTTCTCGTTTGTGGCTACCGGATAAACAAAATGCAAATCGGGGTGTGAAAATTTGTTAAATTTTAAATTACAAGAAGCATTACCTTCGGTGTTTTCAAACCCACTATTTCCACATAACAAATATTGACTATAAGCAATGGCTAATGGCAAAACTCCTTGACCAACAAATAGTTGTGCATGAGGAATTCTCCCATTATGAACGGAGGTTATCAAATGATTTTTAATATAATCAAGACCTAAAACGTCGGAAAACAACATACGCAAATATAGGATAATTCATTACAAACTTGTGGCTTCAATACTCAGAAAAAAGTATCTTTGTTTTTGAAAATTAAAACCCAATGAAAACCTTAAACCAATTCCATTTTAAAAATAAAAAAGTTTTAATTCGTGTCGATTTCAACGTGCCATTGAACGATGCTTTTAAAATCACAGACGACTCTCGTATTCGTGCTGTAAAACCTACACTCATCAAGATTTTAGAAGACGGTGGAAGTTGTATTTTGATGTCACATTTGGGAAGACCAAAGGCTAAAGAAGAAGAATTTTCTTTGCGACATATTGTGGATAAAGTCTCTGACATAATTGGAGTTAAGGTAAAATTTGTAACAGATTGCGTCGGACCAAAAGCCGAAGAAGCTGCCACAAAATTAAGACCCGGCGAAATTATTTTATTGGAAAATTTACGCTTTCATAAAGAGGAGGAAGCAGGCGATAAAAATTTTGCAAAACAATTGGCAAATTTAGGTGATTTTTATGTGAACGATGCTTTTGGCACAGCCCATAGAGCTCATGCGTCTACAACAATCATTGCAGATTATTTTCCGAAAGACAAATGTTTTGGGCTCTTGTTAGAAAAAGAAATAGTAAGCATAAATAAAGTTTTAATAGAAAATAAAAAGCCGGTAACCGCAATTATTGGTGGAGCAAAGGTTTCTTCAAAAATTACAATCATTGAAAATATTTTAGAAACTATCGATCATTTAATTATAGGAGGTGGCATGGCATTTACTTTTATAAAAGCTTTAGGGGGGAATATAGGAAGTTCTTTAGTAGAGGACGATAAATTGCCATTGGCGTTACATATTTTAGAGCAAGCCAAAAAGAAAAATGTAACGGTGCATTTACCCGTTGATGCCGTAATTGCCGATAGTTTTTCAGAAACTGCAAATACCAAAGAACAAAGCATTGATACAATACCGGACGGATGGATGGGACTAGATACAGGACAGAAAACGAATGCTATTTTTGCAGGAGTAATAAGAGAATCTAAAACTATATTATGGAATGGACCGGTAGGGGTTTTTGAAATGAAACCCTTTTCGCACGGCACAATTTCTATGGGAATAGCCATTGCTGAAGCAACAAAACATGGCTGTTTTTCATTAGTTGGAGGCGGCGATTCGGTAGCTGCTGTGAAACAATTTGGTTTAGAAAAAAAGATGAGCTATGTTTCCACCGGTGGCGGTGCGATGCTTGAAATGCTTGAAGGAAAATCACTTCCCGGTATAGAAGCAATTTTAAAGTAAAAAGGCAATACATAGGAAAAACTTACGTTTTTTTATTTGTACTATTTCAAACTCATAGACAATAAAGGTCAATTTTGTCTATATTTTTACTATTTTGCAACATATTTTGTATGGCATTATGAATAAATTAAACTATTCACTACTATTTGTTTTCTTCGTTTCTTTTACCTTTGCTCAAGGAGTGAAAAGTAATTTTTCTGAGATGGATTTGGATAGGGAATCTACCACTGTCCAAAACAAACTTTCCTTAAAAGACAGTATCCGTTCTGTTTTTAGAGTGTATAAAGAGAGTTTGTTAATTGATAGTCTTTGGAGAAAAGAGCTTTATAATTCTGATCTTTTTGACGAGATGTATGCTGAGGTTACTTCGCTAGATACCTTAGAAGAGCAAGTAATTCTTGAAGAGTTACCTACAGAACTTTTAAAAAAAAGACTAAAATTATTAAATGCAAAAACCCCATTTGTTGTAGAATATAATGAAGCCCTAGAGAGCGTAATAAAAACATATCTTAAAAACAGGAGAAAATCCTTGCAAAGATTAATAAATTTGAGTGATTTCTATTTTCCAATGTTTGAGCAGGAGCTGGACAAGCATAATTTGCCGTTAGAATTAAAATATTTAGCAATAGTTGAATCTGCTTTAAACCCAAGAGCAAGATCTAGAGTTGGAGCAACAGGCTTGTGGCAGTTTATGTTTCCAACAGGCAAAATGTTTGGCATGGATGTTTCCTCCTATGTAGATGAACGCTCAGACCCCTTGCGATCAACAAAAGCTGCTTGTAAATACCTTTCCAGTTTATTTACTGTTTTTAAAGATTGGGATTTAGCTTTAGCAGCTTATAATTCAGGCCCCGGGAATGTATCAAAAGCAATTCGAAGATCTGGTGGAGAAACAAATTATTGGAGAATAAGGCATAACTTGCCAAGAGAAACTGCCGGTTATGTTCCTGCTTTTTTAGCTACCATGTATATTTTTGAATATGCAGAAGAGCTTGGTTTTAACACCAACAAGATGAAAAAACCATATTTTGAAACCGATACAATTCATATCAAACAAACCCTTACTTTTCAACAGATTTCAGAGATATTAGACCTTCCTGTAGAGGAATTAAAATTTTTAAACCCCTCTTATAAATTAGATGTTATTCCATTTATAGAGGGAAAAAATTATACATTAAGACTTCCTGTAGATGTATTAGGAACCTTTGTAAGTAATGAGGATTTGGTTTATGCATATATAGATGCCGAATCTAAATCTACAGAAACAACCTTGCCACAAAACATTTCTCAAAACCATCAAGTAACCTATCGAGTTAGAAACGGCGATTTCTTAGGTAAAATTGCACGAGACCATGGCGTTACGGTTAATAGTATTAAGCAATGGAACAGCCTAAAAAGCAATACGTTAAAAATTGGTCAGCGGCTTTCCTTATTTCCTTCTCCTTCTAACGCATCACCAACAACTACAGCCGTTTCTCAAAACAATACAACAACCCACAGTACAAAAGAATATACAGTAAAGTCCGGAGACACCTTGTGGAGTATTGCTCAAAAATTTCCAGGAGTATCTATGGAAAATTTAAAAAAATGGAACGGTATTAGTGGTAATGTTTTAAAACCCGGAATGAAAATAAAGATTTTAAAAGGGTAATAAACAAAACCAAAGGAAACCTCCTTTTTTAATGACAATTTAAAAATGAAAAAAATACTTTTCTTTCTAATTACCATTAGTCTATGTGCTTCCTGTGAAGATTCCAAAGCTGAACGTGAAGCTATGTTGCCAGACTCTTCCGGAAATATTAATAATTTGCAAATTGTTATAGCAGACGAATTGTGGAGTAGTTCCATAGGGGAAACACTAAGAAAACATTTTGCATCACCTGTAGATGGACTTCCTCAAGAAGAACCTCTTTTTAGTATAAATCAATTAGCCCCCAATTCTTTTGAAGGTTTTACCCAAAAACAGCGCATTTTTATTTTTATCCAAAAGAGCGAAAATGCCGATTTTAAAATTATAGATAATCAATATGCAAAACCTCAAAAAGCAGTTTTTATAAGCGCAAATACCGAGGAAGAATTAATGGCAACCATAGAAGAGAAAGCGGATGAAATTATAGCACTTTTCCAAAAAACAGAGATAGAAGAAAAACAACGCCGCATGTCCCTTTCTTTGTTAGACATTAAACCTCTAGAGGATAGTTTAGGGATTCGTTTAAAAATACCCTCTGCTTATAGAATAGCAAAAATTACAGATAATTTTGCCTGGTTAAGAAAAGACATCCGCACCGGAACCACCAATATCATGGTGTATGAAATACCAATACATAGTTTTGAAAATGAGGAAACTCGAATAGGTGATATTATAAAAATGAGAGATTCTATAGGGAAAGCTCATATAGAAGGAGCTACACCAGGGAGTTACATGATAACTGAAGAAGCCTACGCACCCTATTTATTTACCACAGAAATTGACGGAAAATTTGCTTACGAAACTAAAGGTACTTGGGAGGTAAAAAACAATTTTATGGCAGGACCTTTTGTTAATTATGCCATAAAAGATTCTATAAATAATCGGATACTAGTAATAGAGGGATTTACTTTCGCACCATCTATCGGCAAGAGAGATTATCAATTTGAACTAGAAGCCATTATAAAATCCGTTCAATTTAAATAAATAAAAAAATCCGCTTTAGCGGATTTTTTATAAAAGATAATTTTATTTATTTTTTGTTAATTTTGTCATCTCCTTCCTTCTTGTCATCTCTAGAAGCTTCTTTAAACTCTTTAATACCACTTCCCAGACCGCGCATTAATTCAGGGATCTTACGACCTCCAAATAATAACAAAATCACAATCACAATTAATATAATTTGTGGAGCTCCTATAACCAAAGGTAACGTAAGTGCGTTCATCGTTTTAATAATTTATCTAGCAAAGTTAATAAGAAAAACCGAATACATCACTTTTTTCTATGATTTCTTAAAGCACAACATACGATTTACCCTTATATTTTGTTTTATCTTTGTTAAAGATTTAAAAAAATGAGCACACTTAAAAAACAACCAAAAGGAATAGCAAAAAAGCTCCTGCACAAATATCGTTTGGTTATTTTAAATGAAGACACTTTTGAAGAACGCGTTTCTTTTAAGTTAAATCGGTTGAATGTCTTTGTGTTTACAATGCTTTTAGCCCTCTTTTTAGTTGGAATTACAACCGTAATTATTGCCTTTACACCCCTAAGAGAATATATTCCAGGATATTCCTCTGTAGCACTCAAACAACAAGCGGCTGAACTGACCTATAAAACTGACTCTATGCAGCAAGTTTTATTGTTTAATGACCAATATTTGGCATCTATTAAAAAGGTTTTAACCGGCGATTTGAAAATGCAACAAATTAATAAAGATTCTATTATTAGTGCAATTACAGAAGACCCTCAAAACATTAATTTTTATCCATCAAAGAAAGATTCAATTTTAAGAGAAAAAGTTGCTAAAGAAGAAAAGTACAGTATTTTTGAATCCTCTTCTAATATGATTACAAGTGTATTGTTTCCGCCTGTAAATGGTCCAATTTCTGAAAGATATAACCTCAGAACAAAACATTATGCGGTAGATATTGTTGTTGCAGAAAACACTCCAGTAAAAGCAACTGCACCTGGAACAGTAATTTTTGCCGAATGGACCGTGCAAACCGGCTATGTAATTATTTTAGAACACCATAACAACCTTATTTCAGTTTATAAACACAATGCGTCACTAATTAAGAAACAAGGGGATTTGGTTAAGGCAGGCGAAGTAATTGCAGCGGCAGGATCCTCGGGCGAATATACCACGGGACCACATCTTCATTTTGAACTTTGGAGTAATGGGTATCCTATTAACCCAACTAATTTTATTGATTTCTAATAAAAAATTATGTCACTAAAATCTATTGGAGCAAAACTTTTCGCAAAATACATTCACTACACTACCTATAAGTGGGCATCAAAACCTTTGCAAACCCAGGAAAAAGTCTTTAAAAAGCTTATAGATATTGCCAAGGACACAAAATTTGGCAAAGACCATCATTTTTCAGAGATAAAAACATACAATGATTTCAAAAAAAATGTACCGATTCGCGATTATGAAGAGTTAAAACCTTACATAAGTCGTGTTGTCGCTGGCGAAGAAAATATTCTTTGGCCAGGAAAACCCCTCTATTTTGCGAAAACTTCCGGAACCACTTCTGGGGCTAAATATATTCCGTTAACCAAAGAATCTATGCCTTTTCACATTCAAGCAGCTCGAAATGCTATTTTGCTTTATATAGCAGAAACCGGCAATGCAGATTTTGTTGATGGAAAAATGATTTTTTTACAGGGAAGCCCTATTCTTGACGAAAAAAACGGTATTAAACTAGGAAGATTATCAGGGATTGTTGCTCATTTTGTGCCAAAATACCTTCAGAAAAACCGATTGCCAAGTTGGGAGACAAACTGTATAGAAGATTGGGAAACCAAAGTAGCAGCTATCGTTGAAGAAACCATAAAGCAAGACATGACGGTCATCAGCGGTATTCCGTCTTGGGTACAAATGTATTTTGAAAAACTACAAGAACATTCCGGCAAAAAAGTAGGCGAATTATTTCCAAATTTTAACCTCTTTATTTATGGAGGGGTAAATTATGAGCCCTACAGAGCAAAATTTGAAAATTTAATAGGAAGAAAAGTAAACAGTATAGAGCTTTTTCCTGCTTCCGAAGGTTTTTTTGCTTTTCAAGACAGTCAAAAAGAGAAGGGATTATTGCTTCAATTAAATTCCGGTATCTTTTATGAATTTGTAAAATCAGCTGAATTTTTTGATGAAAACCCAAACCGACTTCAGATTAATGAAGTGGAACTAAACGAAAACTACGTCATGCTAATTTCCAGTAATGCCGGACTTTGGGCATATAATCTGGGTGATACGGTGCAGTTTACTTGTTTAAAACCTTACCGGCTTATAGTTTCCGGAAGGATAAAGCATTTTATTTCTGCTTTTGGCGAACATGTTATTGCAAAAGAAGTAGAAGAAGCTTTACAAGAAGCGATAGCCGGCACCTCCATACGAGTAAATGAATTTACCGTTGCACCAAATATCACACCCACCGAAGGAGGCTTGCCGTACCACCAATGGTTTATTGAGTTTGAAAATATGCCGGAAAACGTGGAAGATTTCACCACGAAAATTGATATGGCTATGCAACATCAAAATAGTTATTATTTTGATTTGATAAAAGGAAAAATTTTACAGCAGCTAAAAATAGTTGTGCTGCCCAAAGACAGTTTTAATGCTTATATGAAGTCTAAAGGCAAACTAGGAGGACAAAACAAACTACCACGCCTATCCAATGACAGAAATATTGCGGAGGAACTTCTAAAAGGTAATTCTTAAATTAGTTTTATATTTGTCGCAAATAAGAGTATGATAGGAGTAAACACACATAAAAGAACTAGAGCCCAAGAAAGCACAAATGCTATTGAAAAAATGTACATTACTATGCGGCATCTTTTCAATCGCGGATTTTATAAACCCATGGGAGTTTCCGGAGAAACCCTTAGAGAATCCTTACTTTTGCTAAGACCTGAAATTTATGGTTCCATAACCGAAGACAAAGTCGAGCTGCAAGGGCTTTTGTACGTTATTGACAGGCTGCCCATAGGCATTGAAGAATGCCGGTATATAAACCTAACCAGTAATGAGGGGTATTCCAAATCGCATTTTGCAGCGATAATTCCTCCCAAAAGAAGAAGAAACTGCTACAGAATTGACGAAGAGCAAATGAATATTGAAATTACAAGAGGACGCTCAGAAATATATGACATTCTAACCCACCTAACCTTTTTGTATTTCGAGTCGCATAAAATCATTAAACGCGTTGCTATAGATGATAACGGAGCAATTACCAGAGATTGGAAAAAACTAGAAGCAGCGGTTTTAAAAAAAGAAGACCTTACTGAAAAAGAAAAAGAAACCGCATTAGCACATACTGCCAATATTTTAGGAAGAACCTTTGCTGAAGTAAATGCCATTTATTCGAGTTTTGCCGTTAAAAACCAGAACAACAGGTTTTTAAACATCATATATTATTTGGGCAAATTAGCCATAGAAGAAGTGATGGAAGACAATAAAAGAGTTATTACTTTTAGTCCGGTATTAAGAGAGCGTTTAGGACATCATATACACGGCGAAATTTGGGCAAATAACATAAAAAAAACGCTGCACAAGCTCAATTTATTAGAACGCCCCATCCACATTATAAGTGCCAATATGCACAGTGTCATGAACACGCTTTTTGCTCCCGTGGCTTTAAAGACAGAAATTAAAAAAACCACAACCTTAACTATTTACGAGAATTTAAGCAAAGAAAACAATCACGTTTTGCGGGACAAAGTAACCAAAAAAGCAAAGGAATGTGGCATGATTTTTATACCGGACACAAGCGGGACCAATATAGATGTACAAATTTTTGACGCAACCAAGATCGATTATTTGCATCTATTCAAGGACAGTGTAGCCACAAAAAAAACGGAGGTTAAGGAAAAACCTGTATTAATAGTGATGGACTATGCCTTTGGGGAGCAAGCTTATGAAACGTTAGACGAATTATTAAAACCCTATAAATGTGAAAACAACAAAATGCATTTTTTAAATGTTATTTCCGTTTCCATTATGGGAAAAGCTGGAATTTTAGATGGAGGCAAAGGAGACATTATGATTCCAAAAGCACATTTATTTGAAGGAACAGCAGATAATTACCCCTTTAAAAACCAACTTAAAAAAGCCGATTTTGAAGGTCAAGGCTTACAAGTATTTTCAGGAAATATGATTTCAGTATTAGGCACTTCTCTGCAAAATAAAGACATACTCAAGTTTTTTCATGAATCTACCTGGAATGTCATAGGTCTGGAAATGGAAGGAGCGCACTATCAAAAAGCCATACAAGCAGCCTCCAAAATTAGAGGAAGTATCAGCAGTAATGTACAGGTTAGATATGCCTATTATGCTTCAGATAACCCATTAGAAACCGGCAGTACATTAGCATCAGGAGGCTTAGGCACAACAGGGGTGAAACCAACCTATTTAATTACAGAAAAAATATTAGAACAAATATTGAAAGAGTAATTAAGGATTTGTTTTAGATGGAGATAAAATTGTAACGTTTAGGTAGAGAGGAAATAAAAATTACTTAACAAAGTATAGATAAAAAAAATAAACACCATTTTAACCAATGAGCAACCAACCAACCCATTCAAACCAAACCGAAGAAATAGATTTAGGCTATTTGTTCAAGAAATTAGGCGATTTTTTTAAGAGATGTGTCAAACTACTCTTTTTAATTATTGCGTTTTTTATAAAATTTAAAATAATTGTTATTTTTTTAATTCTTATTGGTCTTGCTTATGGGTATTATAAAGACATAACCAGTAAAAAAATATACGCTAATGAAGCTATCGTTATCCCTAATTTTGGAAGTGTTGATTATTTATATGATAAAGTAAAAGCAATAAACACTAAAATTAGTGCAAACGACACACTATATCTACAAGCAATTTTAGACACCAATTTTAGAAAAATTAAAAAAATAGAGATTGAGCCTATAATTGACATCTATAATTTTGCTGCGCAATCCAGAGAAAACATTGATATTTTCAGAATTTTATTTCAAAACCAGGAATTGGCCGAGTTTGTAGAAGATTTAACCACCAGTAAATATTATAAATACCACCGTATCAACTTTACTGTTGTTGGCAATGAGGACTCTGAATTAATTATAAAGCAACTATTAGATTATTTTAATAACAATGAGCATTACAATCAATATCAAGAAATAAACACAGAAAATACGGCATTACTAATCAAAGAAAGTACCATAATGATTTCTCAGATTGACTCCCTCATTCAATCGGCAATTCGTGATTCTTCTAAAAACAATGGTAGCCAATCGGTTAATATCAACGACAAAAGTGATTTAGGAACGCTAATTTATAGAAAGCAAGAGATTTTAAAAAGTCGTTTAGAACTTTTAACAAAAGAAAAAGATCAAGTTCAAATTATTAAACAAGTGAGTTTAAATTATAATTTAACCCCTGAAAAAGGGTTTTCCATTAGTAATAAAATAAAATATCCTATATTGTTTGTGCTATTATTTTCATTGGTTTTCTTTATACGATATGCATACAATAAGTTAGAAGCAATTGCCAAAAGCAATTAATTTTCTCACTAGTGAAAAGGTTTTAAAGATAATGAAGAAGAATTTAATTGTATTTGGCACACGTCCCGAAGCCATCAAAATGGCGCCTTTGGTTAAAGAGTTTGAAAAACATACAGCAAGTTTTGAAACCCGGGTTTGCATAACGGCACAGCACCGCGAAATGTTAGATCAAGTTTTAGCGTTTTTTGAAATCACGCCATATTACGATTTAGACCTTATGCGGCCCAATCAAAATCTATATACCCTTACGGCAACCATTATTGAAAGTATGAAACCGGTTTTAGAAGACTTTCAGCCGGATTATGTATATGTACACGGGGACACGACTACTACAATGGCGGCATCTATAGCTGCTTTTTATAGTGGCGCAAAAATTTGTCATGTAGAAGCCGGATTACGAACGTTTAAAAAAAGAAATCCTTTTCCGGAAGAGCTAAACCGTAGCATTGCAGGAAGAATTGCTGATTATCATTTTGCACCAACAGAAACAGCAAAAGCAAACCTATTAAAAGAAAATATTTCTGCCAAATCTATAGTAGTCACTGGAAATACTGTAATTGATGCGTTAATGTTCAGTGTAGCCAAATTAAATAACCAAAACTATTCAGATGACGAAATTGACACCTTAAAAAGTACGATAGATTTTGACAAAAAGATCATTTTAGTCACAGGACATCGTAGAGAAAATCACGGACAAGGCTTTATTGATATTTGCAAAGCGTTAAAGCAAATAGCCGAAAATCATTCGGAAGCATTAATTATTTACCCCGTACATTTAAACCCTAATGTACAAAAGCCGGTGTATGAACTTTTAGGCGAAATATCGAATATAAAACTTATTTCACCGTTAAGTTATCCTGCCTTTGTTTGGTTAATGGAAAAATCATTTTTAATACTAACCGATAGCGGAGGCATTCAAGAAGAAGCCCCCAGTTTAGGAAAACCTGTATTGGTGATGCGTGAAACCACAGAAAGACCCGAAGCAGTTGAAGCTGGAACGGTGATTTTGGTTGGGACAAATACAGAAAAAATTATTTACGAAACCGAAAAATTACTAAAGGATAAAGAGCATTATTTACAAAGGACAAAGCTTTATAACCCTTATGGAGATGGCGAAGCATGTGCGCGGATTTGCGGATTTATAACGCGGATTTGCGGATGAGACAGATTTACGAATGACACAGATTTACTGATTAGCGCGGATTTACGGATTGGGATGTTTTATAAAAGAAAGAAAAAATGAAGAAGGAAGGGTTGATTTATGAAGAGGAGACGTTTAAAATAATTGGGGCATGTATGGCGGTTCATAATGAAATGGGATGTGGGTTTTTAGAAGCCGCTTATCAGGAAGCTTTAGAAATAGAGTTAAAAGCAAACGAAATACCTTTTGAAAGCCAAAAGAATATTCCCGTATTTTTTAAAGGGAAAAAATTAAAAAAGTATTATAAAGCAGACTTTATCTGTTTTGAAAACATCATTGTTGAAATAAAAAGTGCCTTGTTTATGCATCAAATGGGAAAAGCACAAGTAGTAAATTACTTAAAAGCAACTAAATATCCGGTTGGCTTGTTAATTAATTTTGGAGAAAACAGCCTCCAGTGGAAACGATTTATTAACACAAAACAATAATAAACGCATCAGCAAATCCGTGAACATAGAAGTAGTTATGATAGGGCTTGGTTATATCGGCCTTCCTACAGCAGCTTTAATAGCAAGCAAAGGACTGCATGTAACCGGTGTAGATATAAGCAAGGAAGTAGTAAACACCATCAATAAAGGCGAAATACACATTGTAGAACCCGATTTACAAGGGCTTGTACATCACGTTGTTAAAAAGGGATTGTTGCAAGCAGCCACAAATCCTATAGTTGCAGATGTTTTTTTAATTGCAGTTCCAACCCCATTTAAAGGCGCTTTTCAACCCGACATTTCTTTTGTTGAAAGTGCTGTAAAATCTATAGTTCCAATGCTAAAGCCAGAATCTTTGGTAATTTTAGAGTCCACAAGTCCGGTAGGAACAACCGAAAAAATGCAACAATTAATTTTTGCCCAAAGGCCCGAATTAAAAAACAAATTCTATATGGCATATTGTCCAGAGCGAGTGCTTCCCGGAAATATTATCTATGAATTAGAGCACAATGACAGAGCCATCGGAGGGATTAATGAAGCATCTACTAAAAAGGCGGTTTCCTTCTATAAACACTTTGTAAAGGGCGATTTGCATGAAACCAACGCACGAACTGCAGAAATGTGTAAGCTGGTAGAAAACGCCTCTAGGGATGTGCAGATTGCCTTTGCCAATGAACTTTCTATGATTTGTGATAAAGCAGGAATTAATGTGTGGGAATTAATAAAATTAGCAAACAAACACCCTCGCGTAAACATTCTACAACCCGGCACCGGCGTTGGTGGTCACTGTATTGCCGTGGATCCTTGGTTTATTGTGTCAGAATTTCCGGAAGAAAGTAAAATAATTCGTTCAGCACGCGAAGTCAACAATTATAAAACCCAATGGGTTATTGAAAAAATCAAAAACAAAGCCTTAGCTTTTGAAATAGAAAACAAGAGAAAGCCTGTTCTAGCGTGTATGGGCTTGGCATTTAAACCAAATATCGACGATTTGCGAGAATCCCCTGCTGTAACAGTAGTTGAGGCTCTGGAAAAAGAAGGCTTACAACTGCTAAAAGTGGAACCTAACCTTTACAATGGTCGCGCAGAAGGACTTACGGAATGCAATGATGCCGTAAAACATGCCGATATTATTGTTTTTCTGGTGGCTCATAAAGAGTTTTTTCAAATTAAAACAGATAAGATTGTGATGGATTTTTGTGGAGTGTTGAGGTAAATTTAGCAGGATTTATGGCTTTTTTGGATATAAAAAAAGTTTTGTTGAAAAGAATAGTGTATTAGCATTAAAAATACTTTGTGTAATTTTAGTATACACATAGTACAAAAAGTTGTGTAATATTAAAATGTAGAAGTACGCTTAAATTAAAGAGAACAAGCAAAATTAATTAGAATCTAAGAATCATATAAGTAAAGATTTTTTTGTTTTAGAGCATCCATAAGAAATTAACTTGTAATTTAGTATTAAAATCTATATTTTATGTTAAACACAATATCAAGAATAATAAAAAATAGCGGTGTTATTTTTCTCATAATTTTAATAATATCTGTTACAGAAATCACGGCACAAAATCATCCTCATTTATCACCAAATACCACTTATTATATAAGTAGTTCTAGCGGAAATGATTTAAGTTCAGGCATTTCACCCTCCCATCCTTGGAAAACTACTGCTAATATTACCTATTATGGTGATGATGACGTTCATCTATCAGGTACAAAAATTTTATTTAAACGGGGGGATATTTGGAATGATACAGGTTTTATTATAAAAAACCTGCATGGTACTCACAACAATCCTTTAATAATTGGAGCATATGGCTCAGGCGCTAAACCTATAATTTCTGGAAAGTCAGAGATTACCTCGACATTTTATAAATTAAATGATAATTCAGGTAATCAAATATAAAATCTTTGGTATTGCAGTATGGATATTTATCCAGGACGGATTTTTGAAAATAATATAGAATTGATGAAAGGATATGATGTTCGTTTTTATAATACTTGGGTATATAATACTAATCAAACAGATAGTATTATGTCCTATAATAAAAATAAATATGATTTAGGGCAGTTACCGTACTCACTTTTAAACGATTGTGAATTACCAATAATTCAAGGAAATAATCAAGCAGAAAAGCACAGATGGACATGGGCATCAACTGAGACTCCATTTTGGTTTGAAACTGCTAATAATAATACTGATACTATAATTATTAATCAAAATACTTTGATTCTTTATTCAGAAATTAATCCTAATGTGAAAACTACTTTTTTTAAAAGCACAAACTCAGGGCCATCTTGGAAGGCAAATCCTAATATACAAATATTTGAGTGTAGTAATATACTTATTAAGGATATTGATTTTCAAGGAGGTAAAGACTGTATTGTTATTGGTAATTTAGGTTTAAATGTACCCCTAAATGAAAATGATATTAGTAAAAATATTGAAATAACTAATTGTAATATTGGGAAATATAGTAGTGATCCTTTAGGTATTAAAAATGCTGAAAATATAATTATACGAAATAACATTTTTGATTCAGGGTATGAGAAGAAAATTGGTCTATCAGAAACAAATTGTAACGCAATTGTATTTAGAATAGACTTGAATGATTCCAGTGCAAGATATTATTATTCAGGTTCTGATAGAGGCACAGGAGATGCCATAGAGTTATTGCATTACGCTAAAAATTGTGAAATTTACGGCAATGAATTTACAAATTGGGGTCATGCAGCTGTACAACTCAATACATGGCGATATGAAGATCCGCATATTGCAGATAGTAATTGGAGTGTGTCTGGGAATAAAATATATAATAATGTAATTTCTGCTCCAGATATATCCTATGGAAGGGCTTTTACAGTTTTTGGTAATGAAACAAAAAATAATGAATTTTACAATAATTTAATAAAGAACGTTACTATACAATCTCAAATAGCTGGTGTCAATAATTCATTTCATCACAATATTTTTGATAATGTTACTCAATCTGCTATAAGACCTAAGGGATATGCTGTGGGTATAAGGGTTATTCCTACTCAACAAGATATTTATTGTAATGGGAATAAATTTGATAATAACACATTTATCAATTGTGAAGATTCTGGAATTATGATTACATCTGAAAATGGATATCAACCCATACATAATAATTATTTCAGAAATAATATTTTTTATAATTGCGGCAAAAATTCAGGAGACCTTATAATTCAATCAAATGCGCCAAATTTATGTACGGATGAAGGCATAAGTTTTTGTACGAATGGGGTCTATAATAATACGTATTTAAATAATTTGTTTTACAATAATTGGACTGATCCTAATATTATAAATATTTTATATCATGGTTCATCAATTACAGTTAATGATTTTGAAGAGCTTGATGGCAATAGACAAAATGAAATTAATAATAATATTACTCAAGATCCTAAATTTATAAACTTGGCAACAACATATAATTTATTAAATGATAGCCCTTGTAGGAATAATGGAGATATTTCTATAATTTTAGATGATAATGGAAATTTATTAAATAACAATGAATTTAATAAATTTGATTTCTATAATACGGTATTTCCCAATGAAGCACCTGACATAGGTGCTGTAGAGATAAAACCCACAGTTACTAAAATTTCCAATACTGATGAAAATTGTAATAAGGTCTTAAGCTCAAATAATACAAGGGTTGACTTTTATCCAATTATTGGTAATAATGAAGGATATACCATAAAATTGATAGACAGTGATTTTAATTATTTAGAATTTTTTGTTAATAGCACTTTTTTTTACTTATCTGACTATTATAACGTTAAATTAAGGGATAGTCAAGGATTGCTTACCGGAAATTATATTGAAACTAATAGATGGTATGGTGTGAAAATCAAAAAAGGAAATTTCAATACACAATATAACTATTCTAACTATGGTGGACATTGTAATATAAAATCACCAAATATTTTTTCCTTTGGCGACAAAATTAAAAACCTAGCCAATGCTGATTTAAATTATATTATATATCCAAATCCTTGCGATGAAATTTTAAATATATTTAGTCATAATAACAATGAATTCCAAATTAAAATATTTAGTATAGAAGGAAAAAAAAATATTTAGTAAAAAAATATCACAAAGTGATAATTCAATAAATGTAACCAACCTATCTAAAGGAACTTATATACTTGCAATTTATAGAGACAATGAAATTCTCTATAAGAAAATCTTAAAGAAATAAATATATAAAAAATACTTGGTGGCGCATAAGGAGTTTAACAAGCTAAAAACCGATAAGATGGTACTGGATCTTTGTGGGATTTTGAATAAATAATTATGAAAAAAATACTAATAATACTTGTCGGTTGTTTTTCTGTTTTTGCCTGTAAGCAAGGAAGTAATGAATATTATTTATATCACGGATTAGAAGGATATAATAAATTTCGTTATGTGAATGAGGATTTCATAGAGGGATACAAAGTTCAGAAAATTGCCTTTTTTCAGGAAGCAGACCAACTACAATATGCTTTACTTTTGGATGATAGTGTTAAGGATGAGACCGTTAGCTATTATAGCTTAGGACTTCATGTGTTTTTAGATAAAGAAAAACTCCCTGAAAATAAAAATTTTTTAGTTTGGGACATAAAACCTGAAATTCAAAAAATGGGGACCAACAAATATATTATAGGAGGATTTAAAGATTCTATAAAGAAGATGGACAGTTTGGTTTTTTTCCTGTATGATCGAGAGAGATATCAAGGAGTTGAAGGTAACAGGATTGTATTAAAAAACATCAAACTTTAAAACTATCCAAATGCTAAAAAATATTTTAAAAACCGTAATCCTCACAATATTACTAATTTCTTTTTCTTCTTGTAATGAAGAAAAGCCAATTCAGGAATTTTCTGATAATTTTTACACAATAAACCCCTATTGGAATACCTCTGAAACTACTGATAATACTAGGTTTGAGATTGTCACTGATCCCTTAGATTATATGAATAATACACTAATGTTCCGTTTACTGCCAGATGATTATAATGCTGGCGGTAAAAGAAATGAATTTTTTTTGAGAACAAGGGATACAATTGGATTTGAAGTAGAGTATTCTTTTAAGTTTTTATTCTTCCCCGATTTTTTTTCAAAAGAAAAAGAACAAGACTGGGTTATGATACATCAATGGCACGATAGACCCCTAAGGATATGACTTGGAAAGAATATGATATGCAGACAACGCCGCCCATCCATTTATATATTCAATTGCTTCCAGGAAATGAATATTACATATCATACGCATATGGATTATGGGATAAAAGCAAAAAAGAAGTTCGACGGTTTCAATCAAAAGCACCACTTCGACCAAATATATGGTATACATTTGAAAACAAAGTTAGATGGAGTACTGAAGATAAAGTGGGTTACTCGATTCCAAAGATTAATAGCGAGAATTTAGTTGATGAAAATATACAAGGTAAAATATATGGTAGAAACATGTATAACTTTATGCCTAATTACTTTAAAATGGGTCTTTATGCTAATAATAAATTTAACGACACAATTTCAGTCTTAATAGATGACTTTTCATACATTTTAAGAAAAGGTGAGACCAAGCATTAGGGTTTTTAAACTAGCATTAAAATTTAATAAATATTTTTATGAATGGGAAATCTGATAATTAAAAATATAATAATTAACAATTTTTCCCAAGGGTTGCAATTTGGTTCTAGGTGGATATTGAATTTAGTGTTGATTTCAGTTTTAAGTATTGAGGATTTTGCTGTTTATTCTTTTGTTTATTCGTTTTCAAATATTTTACTTTCAGTTCTCCCTTTTGGAAGTTCGATATTTTTAATTTCAAAAGATTACAACAAAACTAATAATGCTTCTATTTTACAAGATAGTATTTTAGTAGTATTGTTTTTAGCAACAATTATTATTCTTGCTTTTTTTATATTAACCCCTTTTTTACATAGTGTAAAAGGATGGTCATACTTAATTTATGGTATTGTGCTAAGCCTTATGCTGTCATTAAATTTAGTTCTTTTTTCTTATTTTAAGGGCTTGGGGAAGTTTAGAATTGAATTATTTGTTTACTCCTTTTTCTCACTTTTTCTATTGGCCTTTGTTGGCTATTTGTACTTTAACCCCACAACGAAGCCTATTGAATTAATTTTTAGCTTTTTAATTATATTAAATTTATTTGTTTTTGTTTTCACCTTAATTATCACTAAAAAGCAAACAAATATTTTAAGTTTGAACACATATAAACACGCAATGAAAAATTCACTTGCCGGCTTTAAAGTGAGAAAATATTTTGGTTTTCAGGAAATAGTTACTGCAATTTATACACAAATAGGTTTATTGATATTGTTTTACCTTCTCGATGAAGCTACTTATGGCTATTATAGGGCGTTATTTATTATAATAGCTCCCATTTTTATGATTACTGTTTCCATATCACAGGTTCTATTAAATAAGTATAAAACAATAAAAAACAATCCTGATTATTTAGTATCTTTTTTTAGAATTACTCAAAAATATACGATACTTTCTGGTATTGCTATTTGTATATTCTTATTTTTTTTACGTGATATAACACTCAGCTATATTGGTATTGAACAGAATCAAAGTGCTTTAATCTCTTTTTACATTATCATAGTTATCATCCTTATGCGCTTTGTGTTTTCTAATTACGAAATGTTATTAGTGGCTTTAGATAAACAAAAACAACGTTTTTGGATTATGTTATTATCAGCAGTTATAAGTGTTGTACTTTTGTTTATATTACTTCCTCAACATGGATTAGTTGGGGCCTTCTCAATCAATGCAATTGCCTATTTTATTGTTTTTGTGGGGACACTTATTTTATCTGAAACAGCTTTTAAAAGAATTACACACAAATGAAAGTCTTAGTTATAACCTCAAGATATCCCTCAGAAAACAACCCATACAATCATATGTTTGTGCATATACGATGTGTAGAAATGTTGAGGCAAGGAATAAACTTAGAAGTATTTGTGCCTTCTGACCAATACAAAAACTTTGTTTTTGAAGGGGTAGAAGTTAGAATGTTGCCTTCAAAAGAAATTGTGAAGCATTTCACAATGGACAAAGTTTTGTATTTACATTTATTAAATATTTATCCTTTTAGTAGTGCAAATGGATGGGTTATTTATAAGTATATCTTAAAACACAACTTACCTTTTGCTATGTATATTCATGGCAATGAGGTTCAAAAATATACGTCCAGAATATATGAGTTTAATTATAGAATAAAGGATGTGTTAAAATGGATTAAAAAGGATGTTTTTGTTATACCAAAAATGAAGTATTTTGTCGGACAAACATCAAAAATTGGTAATAAGGTTTTAATCTTTCCGTCAAAATGGATGAAAGAAGAGATGGAGCGAAATCTAAACTGTAAAATTTCAAGATTTGAAATTATTCCAAATGGAATTGACACAAGTTTTTTTTCATATCAAAACCAATCTGAATACAGGTTCAAACTGCTCACTATTCGATCACTGTCAAGTAAAGTCTATGATATTGAAAAAACCATTGAAGTCATGTCGCACCTACCTGAACGATTTACCCTTGATATTTATGGGCAGGGGGTTTATATAAAAAAATATCAAAAATTAATCAATAAAAAGAGGCTTGACAATCGAGTTAAAATCATTCCAACCTTTGTGGAAAAGGAAGAAATGAGAAACCTTTTTAGAAATTATGGCATTTTTATTTCCACAACTAAGATGGATTCCCAGGGCATTACTATGATGGAAGCTATATCAGCCGGATTATTGGTTGTAACAACAGACAACTCTTCAAAAAGAGAGTTTTTAGTGCACAAAATAAACGGAATTCTCGGTAAGTCACCTAAAGAAATAGCAGATAGAATTTGTGAGGCATGTAATAATGAAATTATATTTTCTGAACTTACAAAAAATGGTAGAGCTAGTATGGAACAGATTGACATACAAAAAACTGTTGAACTTGAGATAAAAACTCTAAGTAAATTAATTATCAATTTTTAAATTAAAAATAGCTTCAAAATCAATGGGTTACAAACGGACAGTTTATTCAGGATACTTGGTGTTGACTCGCACCCTGATTGTTTATTTGTTGTTTTTATCACTTCCATTTGATATGCTAAACGGTATTTTGCTTAATAAAGGGATTATTTTACCTGTTTCTGTTGCTCAGGTATATAAATTTATTATAATCATTTTGTTTTTTTGTTCTTTCTTTTTTAATCCCAACTCTTTAGTTGTGACATCAACACTTTTTCTATTATTAATACTTCCAACGGTTTATCAATATACTAAATTAAACAACAGTGTTGAACTAAACTTGTTTAGCGACATAGTTAAAATATTTAGGTATTTAATGCTTGTTCTTTCTTTCTTCTTTTTTGTCCCTTTATTAAAAAAGAATAATCAAAACGCGAATAAAGTGTTGTTTAGAATAGTTTTCCTCTCATATATCATTTTAGCGGGAAACGTCTTTATTAAATACATTGGCTTTGGATATCCAATGTATGAATTTGGAGACATTGGCAGCAAGGGATATTTTTATGCCGGTAATGAGATTTCGGCTTTACTGGTAATATTGAGTTCTATTATAGCAATGAATCTTTGGCGAGAGAAGAAAAAAGGTCTGTATGTTTTGTTTTTTCTTTTAACTGCTCTTGTTGGGCTGGGAATTAGTTCTAAAACAGGGCTTTTTGGAATAATCATAACATTTTTGTTGATTCCACTCAAACCGGTCTCCTTTAAAACCAGGCTTGGGAATATCTTTATTACCAGTATTATAATTTTAATAACAATTCCTTTTATACTTTACTTTGCTTGGGAGTATATTAAAACTACTGAAATGTTTGTAAGGCTAGTATACTTCTATGATAAACACGACTTGTTGACATTTTTATTTTCAAGTAGAAATGTTTATTTATCAGATGCTTTTAATGTATATATGCAGGAGTATAATCAAATAGAAAAACTGATAGGAGTTGGACAGACAAAGTATGAATATTTAAACGATGGTAAAATTGTTGAAATCGACATTTTAGACATCTTTTTTGCATACGGACTTATAGGACTATTATTGTTTTTAGGTTTAATAGGCTTTCTATTAGCTCAAGCTAAACGGTTTGCTAGAAACCGGAAATATCCTTACGCAAGTTTTGTGTTTTTAATGTTGTTGATTCTTTTAGCAATTTCTTCTTCAGCAGGACATGTATTTAGTTCAGGAATGTCTGCAGTATTTATCGGATTTCTTTTTAGTCTAATGTATATAAAAATCCCGGATGAAGCTTCAAAATAGCCATTTATACACCTCATTTTTGTTTGGCCTCTTACTGCCCTTTAGCACAGCTTTAAGTAATGTGGCTCTTATTGGGTTTTATTTTGCTGTAGCTTTGCTGGTACTTTTAAAAAAATCAACATTTCAAAAAAACAATATTCACCTATTGAAATACTCATCCATAGCTTTGTTTCTATTATGCTTTTTAAGCATAATAGTCACCAAAGATTATGGTGTTACATTTAATATGATGGGAAGAAGGATTACCTATTTATTGACTCCACTAGTATTTCTTTTTCTTTCAAAAGACAGTTTGTTTGATGTAAAAAAAACTGCCTTGAAGGGTTTATTTCTTGGAAGTTTGCTTTCTGCGGTTTTATTGTTGTCAAAAAATTTTATTTTCTATTTTGCAACGCGACCTTTTTTAGGCTTTGACAATGAACTATTAAACTTTTATCACACCGGTTTTCAATTTGCCGTAACAGTTGGCATACACCCATCTTATTTGGGAGTCTATTATCTTTTTGGACTAGGATTTTTATCATTTTACAATCAAATTAAAAATAACATATTTAAAATTGCCAGTGGCTTAGTTCTGATATTGGCAATAGTTTTTTTGGCGTCCAGGGCTGTTTATATTTTACTGATATCCATGCTGTTTATTGCGCTTTGGGTTAAATTAAAAAATACCTTTCAATCAAAATTAACCGCTAGGCTAGTTTTCTTCTTTGGTGTATTAATCCTATCTTTAATGGCGGTAATGTTATTTAAAAACACCTACTTATATGACAGGGTTACAAAAGAGGCTGCCTGGGAGTTAACACAAAATGTCAATGAAAATTTCAATGCGCACACTAAAAGTGATTCAAGAGCTGCAAGATGGGATGTGGGAATACAGTTATTTTTAAACAAACCCTTTTTTGGGTATGGAGCTGGCAATGAAAAGAAAATATTAACAGAAGCATACTTAGAAAACGGCTTGATTTATGCAGCTCAAAACAAATATGACACCCATAATCAATATTTAAGTTATATGCTGGAGTTTGGTGTTATAGGGTTATTATTATTTATGTATTTTCTCTTCTTCAATTTGAAACATGCCCTAAGAACCAAAGAAATCCTTCCTTCATTTTTTATTATATCCATAGCATTTATAGGCTTTGTAGAAAACTTTTTCAATAACAATGTGGGGATTACTTTTATTGCATTTTTTGGGACAGTCTTTCTGTTTTCCAATTCATATTTATTAAACAAAAAATGATGTATTTAAATCAAATTCAAAAATCCATCAACAAATCCATTGCCATGGTATTACTAACAGTTTTTTTTCTAACTGAAGCATACGGAAAAATAGTACATAGGTATTTCTATGATAAATCAGATATAGCGAAATATATCAAACTTGTCGTATTGTTATTCCTTATTGCTGCTTGTTTGAGGTATTTAAGACAATTCAAATTAATAGGTTTATTGTTTGTGGTATTTTTAGTGGGTCAACTCACGATTAGCAATGGATTTCAAAATGAAATTATTGTCGTTTTTGCAAAATTTTTATTTCCCCTTTTTATATTTTTATATTTTAATAATAATTTAGAGTCATCAAACAACAAGGAATTGTTGTTTAAAACCTTTGAATGGTTTATGGCGATAAATTCTGTTTTAATAATTATTGGAATCCTTCTCTCAATTAAACTTTTTAAAACTTATCAAGGCAGCAGATTTGGATACAATGGAGCCTTTTATGCGGCATCAACAGGAAGCTATGCATACATCATTACCCTAATGTACTTTCTTTTAAGATACAAAGAAAAGGTTATTAAAAATTGGAAATTCATTCTCATTTTTATTTCCTGCATTTTTATAGGAACAAAAGCGGTTTATCTAGCTATAGCATTTACCATAGTTTATACTATTATTATTTCAAAAATTCCATTTAAAAAAACGTTAATAGCAGTTGCATCATTGAGTGTGTTGTTACTAGCTTATTATTTTTTTTTCCATTTTGGTATTTTTAATACCATTAGGCAAAAAGAAAGTCTTTTTACTGCGTTGATGTCTTACCGAGATGAACAGTTTTGGGAAATAACATTGCCATATATTAAAGAAAATTGGAGTTGGATCAATTACTTAATTGGTGGGGTCACTGATTTTGATCTTCGCTCACAAATGGATTTAATTGATGTGTTTTTCTTCTGGGGAATTTTAGGCGGGGCTCTTTATTTGTATTTGTTTTTTAGGCTTTTTTTACCATTCAAAATGAATAGTACTAGTTGGGTTTTTATTTCCTTTTTAGCTTTTATTGTGCTTTTGGCGGGTAACTTTTTTGTGTATTCGTTTGTGGCTTTGTTTTTAGTTGTTTTGAAACTAATCCTTCAAGATAAAAACAATATAAAATTATAAATAAAATTTTATATATCGTAAACCTATAATCACAATTTACACCTAAAAACTTCAATTTAAAAAAATAAGCATATTTTTACAAAATGAAAGTAGAATATTACCATGTTTCAGAATTTCCGGGATGGGACAAATCGCCTAAATTATTATTAAACTTAATACAAGAGTTTAACGCTCAAAAAGTCTTAGAAATTGGCTCTGGTGCAAATCCAACGTTAGATCCGGAAAAGGTAACTGCTTTAAAAATTAAATACACAACAAATGATTTGTCCGCTGAAGAACTAGCTAAAGCTTCTTCGGTTTTTTCAACTTGGAATGCAAATTTATGCACTCTGCAAATTGCAGAAATTCATAGGGAAAGATACCAACTTATTTTTAGCCGCATGGTTAACGAGCACATCAAAGACGGAAAAACTTACTATAAAAATATTTACGATTTATTAGAACCGGGAGGTATTACTGCACACTGTTTTTCTACGCTATATACACTTCCGTTTTTGGTTAATAAATTATTTCCGGAAAGAATTACTGATAAGCTTTTAAACCTTTTTAGCCCTCGGGATCGATTTAAACACGAAAAATTTCCTGCATACTACAGTTGGAGCCGCGGCCCCTCTCCCAAATCAATTAGACGTTTTAAATCGCTTGGTTTTGAGGTTATTGATTATGTGGGCTATTTTGGTCACGGGTATTATAAAAAAAGATTCCCCTTTTTAGACCTTTTGGAACAAACTAAAGCCAAATGGCTAGTTAAAAACCCGATACCTTGTTTTACTAGCTATGCCTATGTAATATTAAGAAAAATAGATTAAAAGAAACTAAATGAAACATATAATCTTAAATTTTATGTTTTATTAAATAGAGGGTTTATTTGTTCTATTTTTTAATTAAAAACCTTTAATTAAATTATCTTTTCATATCTCCCCAATTACCCCTACTTTTGCCACCATATTTAGCGAGCGAGCTATGAGCCCTAAAATCGATTTATTAAAAACACACATACATAATCTTTCCATGCAGGAAACTCTTGCGTTGGTAGAAAATGCCATCGTTGAGAATAGGCAAGTGCATCACATGGTGGTAAATGCCGGTAAATTGGTTTCCATTCAAAAAAATAACGAGCTACTAGAAAGCGTTAATAGTGCTGATATCATCAATGCCGATGGACAAGCTGTGGTTTGGGCATCAAAATTTTTAGGCGTTCCTCTTAAAGAACGTGTAGCAGGCATCGACCTTATGGAAAACCTCGTGGAGTTGGCTCATAAAAAGAAGTTTAAAATATATTTACTGGGGGCCAATGAAGAAGTGGTTTCAAAGTTGGTAACTATTTATAAGGAAAAATACAGCTCAAACCTTATAGCGGGTTATAGAAACGGCTATTTTTCAGAAGAACAAGAATACGAAATTGTTACCGATATTGTTACGTCTAAAGCTCAAATGCTTTTTGTAGCCATCACCTCTCCTAAAAAGGAAAACTTTCTTCACAAGCATAAAACAGCACTTTCTTCTGTAAACTTCATCATGGGCGTAGGCGGCAGCTTTGACGTGTTTGCCGGCAAAACAAAACGCGCACCACTCTGGATACAAAAAATTGGGATGGAATGGTTTTACCGCTTTCTACAAGAACCCAAAAGAATGTGGAAAAGATACCTCGTAGGCAACACAAAATTCTTATTTTTGGTACTTAAAGAAAAATTCAGGAAATAAAAATCGAATTTTTTCCGATTTTACTTTAAAAATCCCATTGTGCACTTTGTGTAAACACCTTGTGCCCTTTGTGGTTAAAAGCACAGTTTGCAAACTCAGTTGTCTTTGATGTTATACCATTTTAACTTCTTAATGCCGCTAAGGTATTTCTTTAAAGTATAATACCAATTGTGATTTTAAAGAGCATTTATGCGACATTTAAAATCACAATCGGTATTAATCGGGAATTTAAATAATGAGAGACCTCTCAAGTAAAATTTGGTGCGGGGTTAAGGGTATGAAGTTTTCATTTTTTATAAATCCTTTTTTAGTTTTTTTGGATGTTGCCTGGTGTCAAAAACAGTAACAATATAAATTCGTGTAGAATTAAAGCGATAAAACAATGTTGTCTGTTTTGTAATAACACATTTTCTTAAACCTTTGATTTTTTTTGATTCCGGAAATATTTCAGGTTGTTTTTCTAGGACAGCAATGGAGTCGTTTAACCTTTCAATAAATTCATTTTTAACCTTTAAAGACCACTTTTTAACAAGATAATCAAAAAGTTTTTCCAGTTTGTTTTCGGCCGTTTTTGTGACTACAACTTTTCTTTTCAATTATCTGTGTTTTTGAATAAAAGTTTTGTAGGCTATAACTTCACCATTTTTTATTTCCATCAAAGCTTTTTCAATTTCCTCTCTTTGTTCAGGCATTAAGTCATCCCAAAAATCCGTTGCATTTTCTTTTTTAAAGATTTTTTTTATAGAATCAATTATTTTGGGGTTTTCAGTTTCCAAAAGCATTTTAGCTAATTGTATTTTCTCTGCCTGAATATTCATTACACTTCTATTTTTAATCAAAAATAACAATTAAAGCTTAAAATTGAATTAAGAAACTTACTTTTTAATAAATATCATCTGAATAAGAAACCAAAAGAATGTGAAAAAGATACTTCGTAGGCAACACAAAATTCTTATTTTTGGTGCTTAAGGAAAAATTCAAAAGGTAATTATAAGTCACTTTTAAGCCGCTTTTTTTAAACGTTAATCCTCATTTCTCTCTTTCATTTTCAAGAAATTTAAAGGTGTCATAACTGCAATATTCGAGTTTTTATAATCTTTTGTATTTCGAGTAATTATGGCATCTAATCCACCAACAGTCAATGCTGATGAATATTGAATAGAATCTTCATAATCTGAAAAGTCATTTCTTAAGGCTTGTAGTATTTCTTTTCTCGTTGTTCCGATAATTTCAGTCATTTCAGTAAGTGTTTCTACCACTTCAAGCGTCTTTTTATGACCTAAAAACCTTCTTACGATATAGTAAATGTTATTGATACTAACAGCAGACAAATATAAGATAACCCTTCCTTTTTCATTAAGTTCAAAAAGTTCGCTAGCAGAGTTTGCGTGAGGGGCTCTATCCGTAAAAAAATCAATAACTACGTCTGAATCTATAAACAGTTTAAACACCATATTTTTTTGATAATTCTTCAGTTAAAACTTGTTTGTAATCAAAGTTTTTATCTGTTTTAATAATTCCTCGAAGTTTTCTAACCTTTGGAGAAAGCTCTTTTGGTATATTTTTTCTTCGGTTTACAGTTATAAGTTTGAAGTAATTTTCAACCATTTCAGAAAGACTTTGCCCCTTTTCTTTGGCATACTTTTTAGCGGTTTCTATAACCTCTTTTTCTATTGTCAATGTCAACTTAGTGTTCATTGGTTCATTTTTGTTCAAAAATACGTGTTTGTTTTGTAATTTACAACACGTGTTTTATTGTAAAATGGGAGCTAACTTTTCAATAAATTTATTTTTAAAAATTACAGACTTAATACCCAAAAGAATGTGGAAAAGATACCTCGTAGGCAACACAAAATTCTTATTTTTGGTGCTTAAAGAAAAATTCAAAAAATAAAAATCGAATTTTTTCCGATTTTACTTTAAATACCTCATTGTGCACTTTGTGTTAAAATCTTGTGACCTTTGTGGTTAAAAGCACGGGTAGTTAACTAAATTGACTTTGATGATAATCGGGAATTTAAACAAAGAGATATCGCCCCAATCAAACTTGGGGACGGACATAGGAATATGAAAATTACAGTAATAGGAACAGGTTACGTAGGTCTAGTAACAGGCACATGCCTAGCAGAAACAGGAAACGAAGTGGTTTGCGTTGATATTGACGCAAACAAAGTACAACGCATGAAAAACGGAGAGGTTCCCATTTACGAACCTCATTTAGATTTGCTTTTTGAACGCAACATCAAAGCCGGACGCCTTAACTTTACCACCTCTTTAGATGAAGGTTTGGAGCACGGTGAAATCCTATTTCTTGCATTACCAACCCCTGAAGACGAGGACGGCTCTGCCGATTTGAGCTATGTGCTTGGTGTAGCAGACGAAATAGGAAAAAAAATAAAATCCTACAAAGTTATTGTGGACAAAAGCACTGTTCCTGTTGGCACTTCCGATAAAGTAAAAGAAACGATTGCAAAACATGCAACCTGCGAATTTGATGTGGTGTCAAATCCAGAATTTTTAAGGGAAGGATTTGCTGTGGACGATTTCTTAAAACCCGAAAGAATTGTGGTGGGATCCAGTAATGATAGAGCAACTGATTTAATGAAAAAACTATATAGCCCCTTTGTGCGTTCTGGAAACCCCATTATTATTATGGACGAGCGTTCGGCAGAACTTACAAAATATGCGGCAAACGCCTTTTTAGCCACAAAAATTACCTTTATGAACGAGATTGCCAACTATTGTGAACTCGTAGGAGCTGATGTAGATAAAGTACGTATCGGTATGGGAACCGACTCTCGAATAGGGAAACGGTTTTTATTTCCGGGCATTGGTTATGGCGGCTCTTGTTTTCCGAAAGATGTGAAAGCGCTTCACAAATCAGGTAAAGATAAAAATCACGACTTTCAAATTTTAAACGCCGTGTTGGAGATAAATAAAAAACAAAAAACCATCCTAATTCCAAAAATAGAAGCATATTTTCAAGGAAACTTAAAAGCTAAAAAAATCGCTATTTGGGGCTTGGCATTTAAGCCCGAAACCGACGATATACGTGAGGCACCTTCCTTAGAAATAATGGAAGCATTGATACGTAAAGGAGCAACCGTTTCAGCCTTTGATCCGGAAGCCATGCCTAATGTAGAAAAAAAATTAGGCAACCAAATTGAATTTGCTGCATCTATGTATAAGGCACTAGAAAATGCCGATGCATTGGTAATTTGTACAGAATGGAGTATTTTCAGAACGCCAAACTTTGAAATGATGAAGTCATTACTAAATAATCAAGTTATTTTTGATGGTAGAAATCTATATGAAGTAAATGAAATTAAGGAACTTGGATTTGACTATTACTCTATTGGTCGATAATAAACAATAATACAAATAAACCCCCTCTCCTGTGGAGAGGGCTGGGGTGAGGATGAAAAAATTAGAAATCAAACAAGAAGAACACTTACATAGTACTATTTTAATAACTGGAGCTGCAGGGTTTTTAGGCTCTCATTTGTGCGACAGATTTATAAAAGAAGGGTTTCATGTAATTGCCATGGACAATCTGATCACAGGAGATTTAAAAAACATTGAACACCTCTATAAGCTTGAAAATTTTGAATTTTACCACCACGACATTACTTCTTTTGTGCACGTTCCGGGTAATTTAGATTACATTTTGCATTTTGCTTCCCCAGCAAGTCCTATCGATTATTTAAAAATTCCTATTCAAACACTCAAAGTCGGCTCCTTGGGAACCCATAATTTATTGGGTCTTGCCAAAGAAAAAAACGCAAGAATTCTCATAGCCTCTACCTCAGAAGTGTATGGCGACCCACTAGTACATCCGCAAACCGAAGACTATTATGGCAATGTAAACACTATTGGCCCAAGAGGAGTGTATGATGAAGCAAAACGATTTCAGGAATCCATCACCATGGCTTACCACCGTTTTCATGGTGTAGAAACCAGAATTGCTAGAATATTTAATACCTATGGCCCAAGAATGCGTTTAAATGATGGTAGAGTTATTCCTGCTTTTATAGGACAAGCATTGCGTGGCGAAGATTTAACCGTTTTTGGAAAAGGAAATCAAACCCGGTCTTTTTGTTATGTGGACGATCAAGTGGAAGGCATATATCGATTGTTGTTAAGTGACTATTCAGACCCTGTAAATATTGGCAATCCAAACGAAATTACGATACTTGAATTTGCCGAAGAAATCATCAAACTAACTGGCACCAAACAAAAAATTGTATTTGAACCCTTGCCTCAAGATGACCCAATGCAGCGACAACCGGACATTAGCAGAGCAAAAAAAATACTTGGTTGGGAGCCAAAAGTTTCCAGACAGGAAGGCATGAAAATTACCTATGATTATTTTAAAGCACTTTCAACAGAAGAGCTTTGGAAAAGTGAACACAAAGACTTTTCTAAACACATAAGAAAATAAAAATGCTATTTAAACGAGGAAGATATTCCGGCTATTTAAGACCATTTTCATACTTGGTTGATTTGTTTGTAATCAACTATTTGGCCATGGAAATTTTCTTTGAAAATATGCCGTATATCAATTTCGTATTTTTTACGTCTATAGCATGGATTATCCTTTCTATAAAATCTAATTTTTATGAAATTTATCGGTTTACCCAAGTAGTAAAAATTTTCTCCCTTCTTCTAAAGCAATTAATTCTTTTTACGCTTATTATTTTCGCCTTTTTTGGATATTATAATCATGTCAGTAAAGACCCTAACCAGATTCTTAAATACGTGTTGTGCGTTTTTCTTTTCATTACTATTTTTAAACTAACCATTTATTATTTACTTAAAAAATACCGTGTTTTATTAGGGGGAAATTATCGAAATACCGTAATTATTGGTAAGAATAAAAAAACCGAACAATTAGAACAGTTTTTTAAGGAAAATCCGGTCTATGGCTACCAATTGCAAAAAGTGTTTGATTTAAGGAGCGATGAAAAAGTAGCACTTGAAGACTGTTTTGAATATATTCAAAAAAATGAAGTGGACGAAATTTATTCCTCTGTTGCCGAATTAACCAACAAAGAAATCCTAGCCCTCATCGACTTTGCAGATAACAACTTAAAGATTTTAAAATTTTTACCGGACAATAAAGAAATCTATACTAAAAAATTAGAATACGATTATTACGGCTTTTTGCCCATACTCTCTTTGCGGAAAATTCCCATTCAAGAGCCATTCAACCAATTCATAAAACGCGTTTTTGACGTAGTTGTGTCGCTTATCATTATTGTTGGCGTTTTGTCTTGGTTAACACCCATCATAGCCATTATCATAAAACTAGAATCCAAAGGACCTGTTTTCTTCAAACAAAAAAGAAACGGACTAGATTATCAAGAGTTTTTTTGTTATAAATTTCGGTCCATGAAGCCCAATCCAGTAGCCGATTTGTATCAGGTTACAAAAGGTGATGAACGAATTACAAGAGTGGGTAAAATCATCAGAAAAACAAGTATTGATGAATTACCACAGTTTATCAATGTCCTTAAAGGCGATATGTCGGTTGTTGGCCCAAGACCACATATGGTCAGTCATACACACATGTATGCCGAACGTATAGACAAGTTTATGGTGCGTCATTTCATTAAACCCGGCATTACAGGGTTGGCTCAAGTAAGTGGCTATCGAGGCGAAGTAGAAACCGATGAAGACATCATTAACCGCGTGCGTTTTGACATTTTTTATTTAGAAAACTGGTCACTACTTTTAGATTTAAAAATTGTGTTTCAAACCATTTTTAATGCAGTAAAAGGCGAAAAAAAAGCGTACTAAACGGCATTTATTTCGTTAAACACTACTTCAAATTGATTTTCTAAATCAAATTGTTGATGAGAAACTTCAAGAATATCTTTTTTCTTCGGAAGGGTGATAGAAAATTTTGATATCTTTTTAAGAAGAATATTCAAACTTTTATAATCTAAATCGTTGATAACAAACCCTAAATTATTTTCTTTTACAATAGTGGCTCCTTCCCCTCCGGAAAGATATATAATAGGTAAACCAAGCCCTGCATATTCAAATATTTTAGAGGGAACAGAACCATAAATGCGATTTTTAAGAGGAATAATCCCTATATCAAATTTAGGAATTACTTGATGTAGAAGCTGCCTTTCTATAGATCCGTGGTAAAATATGGAGGGATGGTTTTCGGTAACGTGTGCTATTTTTTTTGCCTCAGGACCATTGCCATAAATATGAAATTCCATATTTTTTGGAATCTTTATTTTATCGATTAATTGTAAGATACCCTGTGCCACCCCTAGCAACCCAGCATAAAACAATGTAAAACCATCTTTTTCTTGATTATTTTCCGGAAGAAATGTTCTCTTAAGAATAGGAAAATTTCTATATAAAACAACTTTAGCATCCGGGTGAATTTTCTGAATGTGTATAATTATTTCTTTAGACTGCGCAAGGATTAGGTGCACATTTTTATAACAATAAAGCTCCAGTTTTTCAAGATAATTATAATACCATCCTTTTTTTAATATACCCATTTTTAAACCGGCAAGCGGCCATAAATCCGACACATTAAGGATTATTTTTTTCCCTTTCAATTTTCCTATAAAAACAGCGGTATAGCCTATTAGTAAAGGGGAACATTGTATAATAATCTTTTCTGGTGTTTTTTTTAAAAGTAGAAAAAGTGACAAACTAAAACAAAAAGTAAGCATAGAAAAAAGCCGGAGAAACTTGTTTGTAGAATTACTGGCAATATGCCATAAACGATACACAGAAATTCTCGACTCGATTTTTTTTGAAAGGAGACGTCCACGATACCCTTTAAATACAAAGCCATACGGATAATTAGGCAACGGGCATACCACAGAAACAGCAACCTTCTTTTTAAGAAGCTCTTCACCTAAAGTAAAAATACGATTAGGGGCGGCTCCGATTTCTGGAGGAAAATAGTTGGTTATTATTAAAACTTCTTTAGTCATGTATTTTTGAGGTAAATTGTTTTAATTTGCCTCGGTTTAGCCTGTTTAAAAAAGGAACACGTTTCAAAATAGTGATTAAATTTGTTTCTAGATAAGTGGCTAGCGCTTTTTCTATTTCTTTTTTTTCTTTTTCGGTCAATGGTTTTTCAGAAACGTATTCTATTTCAAAAGTGTCTTTTTGGGTTTGCGTAATTACAAATTCTTTTACATTGCCACTCTCTTCTATAATGCTTTTTGTTACATAATAAAAAGTTAGTCCGGGCACAACTTTTCCGCTTGGAAGGATTGCTATATCATTCGTTCTTCCTATAAGTGTTTTTAATAAGGGTTTCTTAAAAGTGCTTTTTTCATCTAGAACGCCACTATCGCCTATGTCGTACCTAATGAAAGGATGCGCTTTGTTATAAAGCGATGTAATGACAATGCGTCCGGAAGTGCCGTGAGATACCGGATGGTTGTTTTCGTCTAAAATTTCCACAAAAAGAGTTTCACTGTTCACTACAAATTCACCTTTAGTATTTGTAAACGCAATTACATCCAGCTCAGAAGCTCCATATTCGTTAACTATAGGCACTCCAAATTGTTTTTCCATCAACTTTTTATCCGTTTCAAAAAGCATTTCAGAAGTCACCATACAGACAGTCAAAGATGAACAAACTTCTTTTAAAATGATATTTTTTTTACGTAAATATTTTGCAAAAAGCACTAAAGAGCTGGTATAACCATCGAGGTAATCAAATTTTGTTTTAGTAAATTTCTGAAAAAAGGATTCTAATTTTTTTTCAGAAAGATCAAAAATCGGAAAACGGTATCGGCGGCTGAGCCTATCTTTAAGGCGTTCTTTGACATAGCCAAAAGGATCTAAGGGGATTCCATAAAAACGAGCTTGATATGAACGGCTAATATTTAATCCGTGCCAGCTAAATCGGTTTTCAATGATTGCCCAAGTAAGTGCGTGACACCATTTGTCTTTAGCAAAAACAAATGGGTGACCGCTAGAGCCCGAGGTTTTATTGGTATAAACGGATTTTTCAGTAAACCCCTCAGAAAGCCTATTTTTCAAGGGTTGCTGTAAATCCCTTTTATGCATTACCGGGATCTCATTCCATGATATATGTGGTTTATCGCTTATGAATTCTTTATAAAAAGCAGTATTTTTTTTATGAAAAGCAACGATATCCTGACGCTGTTTTTTTACATATAAACCATAGTCCTCCTCAGCGATTGTATGAATTTCTTTCAGCCGGTTTTTTGCCTTTTGAATAGGGAATCCTTTTATACGTAATATAAAATCAAATAAATTCAACGCTAAAAAATTAGTAGGACAATTTACAAACAATTATTTTTGAAGCCACAGATCCTTCTATAAAATAAATAATAAAATGAACATTTTAATCCTTGGCTCCGGCGGCAGAGAACATACATTTGCTTGGAAAATTGCACAAAGTCCTCTTTGCAGCGCGTTGTTTGTTGCTCCCGGAAACGCCGGCACTTCACAAATAGCTACAAATGTTGCTATACAAGTAATAGACTTTGAAGCTATAAAACACTTTGTGGTTTCCACTAAAATTAACATGGTTGTGGTTGGTCCTGAAGACCCTTTGGTATTAGGCATTTACGATTTCTTTTCTAAGGATCCAGCGTTAAAAGAAGTGATACTGATAGGGCCTTCAAAGCACGGAGCACAGTTAGAAGGTAGCAAGGAATTTGCTAAAAAATTTATGCAGAGGCACGATATTCCAACTGCAGCCTATAGAAGTTTTTCCAAAGAGACCATACAAGATGGCCTTGCTTATTTAGAAAATGCAAAAGCACCCTATGTTTTAAAAGCCGATGGTTTGGCTGCCGGAAAAGGAGTTGTTATTTTGGAGGATCTAGAAGAAGCAAAAACCGAATTAAAAAGCATGTTACTGGATGAAAAGTTTGGTGCTGCAAGTAAAACGGTTGTTATTGAGCAATTTTTAAAAGGCATTGAACTTAGTGTTTTTGTTTTAACCGATGGTAAAAATTACCTTACTTTGCCCACTGCAAAAGATTATAAACGCATTGGCGAGGGCGATAAAGGACTTAATACGGGAGGTATGGGGGCCGTTTCTCCGGTTTCATTTGTTGACGAAGCGTTTATGCAAAAAATCGAAAATACTATTATAATTCCTACCATAAATGGTTTGAAAAAGGATGCTATTACTTACAAAGGATTTGTGTTCATCGGGTTGATAAAAGTGGAAAACGAGCCTTATGTGATAGAATATAACGTGCGAATGGGCGATCCGGAAACAGAAGTTGTCTTACCCCGCATCAAAACAGATATAGTGCGGTTGTTAGAAGCTACCGCCAAAGGTACTTTAAACACCATTTCTTTAGAAATAGATTCAAGAGCAGCCACTACTGTAATGCTCGTTTCAGGGGGTTATCCAGAGGCTTACGACAAGGGAATACAAATTACAGGAATTGAAAACACAGAAGGCTCTGTCGTTTTTCATGCAGGTACAACCAAAAAGGACGGAAAAATAGTGACGAATGGCGGAAGAGTTCTTGCAGTTACTTCTTTAGATGAAGATTACAAAAAAGCACTAAAAAAATCCTATCAAAATATAACTAAGATTCATTTTGAAAAGATGAACTACCGAAAAGATATCGGGTTTGATTTATAACGGAACACACCGCTTCTTGCACCACCGTTAACGCTTAAGCGTACGAGGTCTGAAGGTTTGTGGGAAAATGCGTAATTTTAAGGATGTAAATGATTCATATTCAAGCTAATTATTATTCCCACTTTCTATATTTTTTTAATTTGATACCTACCTGGATATAGTTGAACCTAGAGGGTTCCAATGTTTATAGAAATAGCAGAGAAGCCTGATTGCTATTTATTTGACATTTTTAATTAGGTAAGGTTTCCTATTTATGCCAAATGTATACATGATATGTGATTCGACCCCTCTGGGGTCGTGTCGTCTTCCCCCAACATAAATTCTATAAATATTTGACCCCTCTGGGGTCAAATTTAACTGTCACAATTTCGTTGCGTTTACCCTTATGGGCTATGGAAATCTATCCTAAATAAGAATGTGAAGTTGCCGAGCGGTCTTCTTTACCTTCATCATTATACTTTTTTAATTGTAGCATCCAGTAAAGGAAAGCAGAAAAGCCTACCACCAAAAAAATCCAGTTCAAACCATTTGCTAAAAACCAATTTTCTAGTTCTAATGCACGAATGCTATTCAAGGGATTGGCTAAAATTGCTTCGGTTATTGCTTGTATTCCTTCAAAAAATCCTTTCCAACTCATAAGTTCTTATATTTACATCGCAAAAATATAAAATTAACCTGAGTTCTTTTAATTTTGTTGTGGATTAGTTGTTCTTTTTTACTTTAGGAGCAATCTTTTTTTCTAAACAGGCATACTATTAAAAAGACCCTGAAACTTTATAATTGAAATTGTACATTATGTTAAACCACTTTTTTAGCAAATCAAAACCGGTAAATTATTTAATTGTCGCTTTTTTAATGACCGTTTTTTTTGTGTTACATCATATTTTTACTGCAAAAACAGTATTTACATTTTCGGAAATTGCTTTTCAACTAGCAATGCTTATCCTTTTTCTGATGTCCATGCTTTTAGTAGATTTTGTTGCCAGAAAAAACGATTTAACAAAAAACAACACATATAAGATTTTCGTATTTGCACTTTTTTTGGTGATGCTTCCCGTTACTTTTCTTAAAACGGAAGTGCTAATAGCCAATTTTTTTATATTACTTGCATTGCGAAGAATTATCAGTTTAAAATCGAAAAAGGACATACAAAAGAAAATATTTGATGCTTCTCTTTGGATTTCAGTAGCTTCTTGTTTTTATTTTTGGGCATTCTTGTTTATGCCCTTTCTTTTTGTTTCCATTCTTTTTTTAGATGGAAATAATTTTAAGAATTATTTAATTCCTTTTGTAGGCATGGCAACCGTTTTGGTTTTGACAAATACCTATACTCTATTTATTCAAAACGCATTTTACACCCCTTTAGATTGGGTAGGCACTTTTGGTTTTGATTTTACTTCCTATAATAATTTCTCTCTTTTGGCGCCAATTAGCTTAATAAGCACTATTATTTTATGGGTCATTGCACACCATTTTTATCAAGCCAATAAAAGAAGTAAAAAGTATAAAAGTACTGCAAACTTACTTCTGTTCGCTTTGGTTTTAGCAATAACAATCGTCCTTGTTACTCCTTTAAAAAACGGGTCTGAATTGCTTTTTATGGCCATGCCTTTTTCTGTTTTAACGGCTAATTATTTAGAAGCACCTAATGAAAAAGTATTTAAGGAAGTTTTGTTATGGATGCTCCTTCTAACCCCATTTATCCTATTCTTTATTTAATGCAAACGAATTTGGCAACTATAGAAGAACAACTTCAAAAGCGCTGGAAGTATTCCTATAAATGGTTTAGGAAGCAAAATGACCAATGGGATGGCTATACTAATTTTATCTATACGATTGCCACTTGGGAAGAACTTGTAACAGCCATTGCAAAAACAGCCGAAATTAACCAACTTCCAAAGGAAAAAGTGTTTTATTATGCCATAAACCGATGGTATAATTTCTGGAGCGCCACGGCTGTAGAAACTATTTTTTGTTCCTTAGAAAACATAAAAGCAGCAAAAAACGCCAAGGATAAATTGGTGGATTTTTCCATACAAGGAATCCCTTTTGACCATAAAACATCTGTATTTCCAAAAGGTTTTGGGCAATCTTTTGCGTATGCTAAAACCCATAAAGAAGAACTTCTTTACTGGCTTTATGAAAATCAAAGCCGACAGCAACGCAACCATTTTGCTAACAGATTGTTTCTCATTGTATATTCTGAACAAGCAAAACATTGGAAATTAAAAGCAGATATTCAACTTTTAAAATCGGCTATTACCAATTATGTAGCTACTTTTAACACTTCCAATCTAGTAACACTTTCTTTTAAAAATAAGGAAAAGGCAGTTTCAGATATAATTTGGGTACAAAAATGAATTACATCGGATCAAAAAATAAACTTTCCTCTTGGATTAAAGAATGTGTTTTAAAAACCTATAAAGAACCGCTTTCAGATGCTGTTTTTTGTGACCTTTTTGCAGGCACCGGAGCCGTAGCACGAAGTTTTAAAACCGATGTGAAACAGGTTATTGCTAATGATATAGAGTATTACAGCTATGCATTGCTCAGAAATTATATAGGAAACCACCAGAGCATAAAACTGGATACGCTTCTTGAAACCCTCAATCAATTAAAAGGTAAATCCGGTTTTATCACAACTCATTATGCCGAAGATGGTGAAGCTGAAAGAATGTATTTTACCAAAGAAAACGGCCAGAAAATAGATGCCATACGCCTTCAAATAGAACAATGGAAAACTGCCCAAGAAATACATGAAGACACTTATTTTTTTCTGTTAGCAAGTTTATTAGAAAGTGCCGATAAAGTGGCAAATACCGCATCGGTGTATGGGGCATATTTAAAAAAAATAAAAACAAGTGCCGCTAAAACCCTCGTTTTAGAACCTGCTGTTTTTGAAAAAACCACCACAGGGCATCTTGTTTTTCAAGAAGATGCCAATGTATTAATTAAAAAAATAAGTGGTGATATTTTGTATTTAGATCCGCCCTACAATGCCAGACAATATGGCGCAAATTACCATTTGTTGAATACTATAGCAAAAATGGATACCTTTGTGCCTAGTGGTAAAACCGGCTTAAGAGAATATGCAAAAAGCAACTATTGCAAAAAAGGCGAAGTGGCCAAGTCATTTGCAGATTTGCTTGCAAACGCACAATTTCGATACATCTATTTAAGTTATAATAACGAAGGATTGATGTCGCAAACAGAAGTGGAAAAAATAATGAAACGTTTTGGAAATTATCACTTAGAAACAAAAAAATACCAACGTTTTAAAGCCGACAAAACCGAAAGCCGAAACCACAAAGCAACTTTTACCAATGAATTTTTACATCTATTAGAAAAACGATAAATGATGTTTACTAAAAAAGCAAATATAATTTTTCAAGAAGCTATCCATACATACCATATTCTAAATACGGTAGATCAAGCATTTGAAAACCCATACGACAAAAACGCACAGCGCATTGAGCATCTATTATACCGAAAATGTTGGATAGACACCGTGCAATGGCATTATGAAGATATAATTCGCGACCCGAATATTGATCCAGTAGCGGCATTACAATTAAAACGTAAAATAGACGCTTCCAATCAGGACAGAACCGATATGGTGGAATATATTGACAGTTATTTTCTAGAGAAATATAAAAACACCAAAGTTAAAAGAACTGCAAAAATCAATACCGAAAGTCCTGCCTGGGGTATAGACAGGCTTTCCATTTTAGCATTAAAAGTGTTTCATATGGAGGAAGAAACCACAAGAGAAGATGCCACCAAAGAACATCGCCTAAAATGCAAAGAAAAGCTAGATGTGCTTTTAGAACAACGCATCGATCTTTCTAAAGCCATTGACCAACTGTTAGAAGACATAGCTAATGGAGAAAAGTATATGAAAGTGTACAAACAAATGAAAATGTACAATGATGAGGAATTAAACCCCGTATTGCGAAAAAAATAACCATGCCAAAACCCACTCACATTCTGGTAATTCGTCTTTCTGCAATGGGAGACGTAGCGATGACGTTGCCGGTTTTGCGTGTTTTTTCTGCTACCTACCCACTTGTGAAAATTACGGTTGTTTCAAAAGCTTTTTTTAAACCTCTTTTTACCGAATTGCCCAATGTGCATTTTTTTTCGGCAGAAGTAAATGAAAAGCACAAGGGAATAAAAGGGGTATTAAAATTAGCAAGAGAATTAGACAAAGAAGGAATAGATGGAGTAGCCGATTTGCATAATGTGTTGCGATCAAAACTAATAAAAACCTATTTTCGGGTAAATAACATCCCAACGGCAGAAATCGATAAAGGTAGGGCAGAAAAGAGAGCCTTAACACGAAAAAACAACAAACACTTTGTGCCACTTTCCACTACGATAGAGCGTTATGCAAAAGTATTTGAAACGCTTGGATTTCCGGTAGATTTGCACCAACATCAATTTCCTAAACGCAAAGAACTTTTACCAAGTCTTTCGCCGTTTATAGATAGTGCCTATAAAAATCATATTGGTATTGCCCCTTTTGCAGCTTTTGAAGGGAAAATGTATCCGTTAGCATTAATGGAAGAAGTAATTCAATGGTTTGATGCTACTAAAGAAACACAAATTTTTCTTTTTGGTGGTGGCAAACAGGAAACGGAAAAGCTACAACTTTTGGCTGAAAAATTTCCTTCTGTAATCAATATGTCAGGCATTTTATGTTTTAAAGAAGAGTTATCCTTAATTTCAAATTTAGATATTATGCTTGCTATGGACAGTGGCAATGCACATTTAGCAGCAATTTATAACATACCCACCATCACCCTTTGGGGAGTTACGCATCCGTATGCCGGGTTTTACCCTTTTGGGCAACCGGAAGAAAACGCTTTGTTGGCAGACCGAAGCAAATTTCCACTAATACCCACATCCATTTATGGCAATCGATTTCCCAAAGGCTATGAAAAAGCCATACAAACCATAACCCCACAAGAGGTTATTAAAAAAATGGTTTCTATTTTAGAAAAGAATTAAAACAGCAATAGCTGTGCTTTGAGGAAGTTATACATCGTCATAATCTACAACCACCACAGAGGATGTAGGATGAGATTGGCACGTTAGGATTAATCCTTCGGCAATTTCACTATCGGTAAGAATTTGGTTTTTTCGCATCACTACTTTTCCTTCTTTTAAACGAGCAATGCAAGTGCTGCAAATTCCACCTTGACAAGAATAAGGCGCATCTAAATTCTGACCCAACACCGATTCTAAAACCGATTTATTTTTTGGCATTACAAACCTAGTAGTTTCGTCATCAAGAGTTACCGTTAGCGTTGTTTTTCCATCTAACGTTTCAGAAATCGGCACCATTTCTGAGGTGGTAAATAGCTCAAAATGAATGTTTTCTTGAGTTGCACCATTTGCTGCTAAAACTGTTTTCAGTTCATTTATCATTTCCTCAGGTCCGCATAAATAGTAGGAATGAATGGAAAGATGTTTGTATTTATTTTTTAAAAAATAATTGGCAATAGCAGTTGAAATTCTACCAAATTGTGCATTAATTTGTTGCGTTCTGCTAAAAACAAATTCTAAGAAAAATCGCTCCGGAAAGCGTGTTTGCAACGCTGTCAACGCTTTTAGAAAAATAGTTTCTTCAGGAGATTTATTGCCATACACTAATAAAAAAGTACTTTTAGGCTCCTGTTCTAACACAGTTTGTAGGATAGACATTATGGGAGTAATTCCGCTTCCTGCAGCAAAAGCGGCATAATTATTTGCAGCATTTTTGTTTGGAGTGAAAAGGAATTTTCCCTCCGGCAGAAAGACATTTAGAGTTTGATTTACCTGCAAATTTTTATTGGCATATACCGAAAAAGCACCACCGGGGACTTCTTTTACCACAACAGCTAATTCGCCACTTTGCGGAGTAGAAAACAGCGAGTAGGCTCTTCGCACCGGTTTCTCGTTTATAGTGGATTCTAAAGTAATATATTGCCCTGCCTGAAACGCGTAAAGAGCTTTTAATGCTTCCGGAACGTGAAAATGTAAAGAAACGGCACTTGGGGTTTCTCGTCGAATTTCTTTTACAGAAAGGGAGTGGAATTTGGCCATATTTTTTTTGCAAAAATACAACCTAGATTTTAAACTTGCGAGGCCTTTAAAAAAGATTCAAAAATTATTTTTTATAAGGAAGATGGACGTATTTACATGCGGCAATTTTAAATTTTAATTGCAGTTGCCTTATATTTTGAAAAAGAAACGTATTTTTACACCTCGCATCTATTTTTTAAATACTAAAAGCGAAGGTTTTTAGTTAGTTATTATATAAACAGAATCCAATTGAAAAGCATTTATACAACTTCGATTTGCATCCTTGTCATCATCTTGGTAGCTTCCTCCTGCTCCAGAAAAAAAAGCACCTTTATGACAAGAAATTTCAGAGCCGTTAACACGGAATTTAACGTGCTGTATAATGGAGAATTAGCCTTAGAGCAAGGCAAGAAAAGTTTAGCACAAAACACGCCGGAAGATTTTTTTCAAATTTTACCTGTAGAACGCATCACCGTAAAAGAAGAAATACAACTTCCAGGAGCCTCAAAAAACACCGACTTTGAGCGTGCCGAAGAAAAATCGGTGAAAGCCATTCAAAAACATGCCATTTATTTTGACGGCAAAGAGCACAACCCACAAATAGACGAAGCCTATATGATGCTAGGAAAAGCACGTTATTTTGATTCTCGTTTTATACCTGCATTAGAAGCCTTTAATTTTATACTCTTCAGATATCCCACAAGCAATAGTATAAATACGGCAAAAATTTGGAGAGAAAAAACAAACATTCGGTTGAACAATGAAGATTTAGCCATAAAAAATCTAAAAGAGTTATTTGAAAAAGCAAAACTGGAAGACGAAGAATTTGCAGATGCTTCAGCGATGATGGCGCAAGCCTATATTAATTTAGAAGCTACAGATAGCGCTCTTGTTCATATTAAAAATGCAGCTAATTTTACCAAAGACAATGAAAATAAAGGCAGATTACTTTATATAAAAGGGCAACTCTATAATTTGTTAGGTGAAAAAGACAGTGCCAATCTTGCTTTTGATGAGGTTATAGCGTTAAACAGAAAGTCACCACGTGCATATATGATTAACGCCAAAATGGAAAAAGCAAAGAATTTTGATTATGATAAAGGCAATAAAATAGCACTTCAAGAAGAACTAGAAAAGCTAGCAGAAGACAGAGAAAACAGGCCTTTTCTAGATATAATTTACCACCAAACAGGAATATTTTTCCGAGAAAAAGATAGCATAAACACCTCTATTGGGTACTACAACAAATCGATTAAAGAATTTAGGCAAAACAATACCCTTCAGGCATTAAATTATGCCTCTTTGGGCGACATATATTTTGACAATTCCGAATACAAAAAAGCCGGTAATTATTATGATAGCACCTTAAAACACCTAACAATAAACACCAAAGAGTACCGACAAATTAAAAAGAAAAGAGACAATCTGGAAGAGGTTATTCGCTATGAAGATATAGCAAAAACCAACGACAGTATATTGGATTTAGTTGCAATGACAGAAGAACAACGACTTGCTTATTTTACAGAATACACTACTAAATTGAGGGCATCAGCAATTTCAGATTCCCTAGCTGCGGTAAAACAAAAAGAAAGTTTCCGCTCAGACGAATTTTTTAAAGGCAACAAAAAAGGAGACGAAAGCACCACAGGCGGTACATTCTATTTTTATAACCAGACTGCGGTGGCTTTTGGAAAACAAGAATTCAGAAAACAATGGGGCGATAGAAAACTAGAAGACAATTGGCGCCGATTTAATAAAAATGTACAAATGGATTTAAATCCTAAAAGTAAGGATTTACAAGCTATTACCACGGGGGGCACTAGCGGGGATATGTTTTTACCGGAGACCTATCTTGCCAAAATTCCAAGTGATGAAAAGCAAATTGACAGTATTTCAAAGGAAAGAGATTTTGCATACTACCAATTAGGGCTTATTTACAAGGAAAAATTTAAAGAATATAACTTGGCAATCACTCGTTTGGAAAAATTACTCACCTTTCCACCGGAAGAGCGTTTAATAGCACCGACAAAATACCATTTGTATAAAACGTATGAAATTTTAGGAAACAATGCCATGGTACAACGCTATAAAGATGACATAGTAACTAACCATCCGGAATCGCGATATGCGGCAATAATAAACAATCCGGACGCTATTTTATCGACAGATGAATCTAGCCCGGAGTTTAAGTATTTTGAACTATATCAACTTTTTGAATCACAAAAATACGATGAAGTAATTGCCTTAGCCGATGTGTATATCACTGGGTTTACCGGAGATGAAATAGTACCAAAATTTGAATTATTAAAAGCTACAGCCATCGGCAGAAGAGATGGATTTGATGCCTATAAAAAAGCATTAAATTTTGTGGCGTTAAATTATCCAAACAGTGACGAAGGAAAAAGGGCGCAGCAAATATATTCCGGCACCCTTCCCCTCATAGAAAAGTTTGATTTTGTACAAAATGAATCTTCTGAAAGGTGGAAGTTAGTATATGAATTTGATGCTGCTTCCGGAGCGGATGCTCTAGCATTTCAAGAAAAGCTAAACAAGGCTATAGAAGAGTTAAAATATACGTATTTAACCACTTCGTTGGATTATTACACCACTAATAAAATTTTTGTGGTAGTTCATGGATTGTACAGTAGAGAAGGTTCAAAAGGATTTGCTGAGATTTTAAAAACAAACAAAAAATATAAAGTTACCAGGCCCTATTTCGAGATTTCTTCACCAAATTATGCTGTAGTACAAGTGCATAAAAATTTGGAATTGTATAACGACAAAATCGAATAATCATGTTTACAAGCAACAAAACAAAATCCCCAATAGTAATAGGCAACCAACAAAACCGTATTACTGAAGGTACAAGCATTACCGGCGATATTTTGGCAAAGTCAGGGATGCGCATTGACGGAAATATACTTGGAAACGTATCGACACCCTCTAAAGTAGTTTTAGGAGAAACAGGATCTATAAAAGGAACCTTAGAATGCGAAAACGCCGATATAGAAGGCAAATTTTCGGGAAACATGACCATTTCAGGCACACTAACCCTAAGAGCCACAGCGCAAGTAGATGGCGATGTTGTTGCCGGCAAGCTTGCCATTGAGCCCGGTGCTACTTTTAATGCAACCTGTGTGATGAAAGGAGCGGTAAAAACAATGGCTAAAAGAATAGAGGAAGAGGAAAGTACTATAAAATCGCAAAATCACTCCTTTGAAAGAGCTGAAAGACAAACCCAAGAAACAGCTCAATAATCCGTTTGGTGCCTATGCACATTACTCTGGATTGGTATTTCAAATGGCAGCCATCATTGGTGTTGGCACTTTTATAGGCTATCGGCTAGATGTTCATTATAAAACGGATAAACCCCTTTTTACTGCAGGATTTTCCTTATTATCTGTCCTTGCAGCCATTTTTGTAGTGATAAGACAATTGCTTTCCAATTCCCATAAAAAATCAAAATGAACCCCATTTTTATAAAGAGAGAAATACAGTTTTTGGTATGGCTTTTAATGTTTACGTTATTGCTTTTTGTAGTACACTGGTATATCTTGTTTCATTTTTATAGTGACATTACCCTTGTACTTCCACTTTGGAGTATTTATGGATTTCATTTTATTACGGTGTTTCTTGTTTATTCTATTATTAATTTTAAAGAATCTGAAGGCAACAAAAATGTTTTTATTTTATTTATGGGAGCAACACTGATAAAAATGATTTTAACCATCGTTTTTTTACTTCCTATTCTTTTAAAACCAAACGATAATGCTACACTGGAAGTTTTCAATTTTTTTATTCCCTATTTTTTATTTTTGGCTTTTGAAATTGTGCAGATTACTTTTTTCTTAAAAGAAAACCAAGATAGAAACAAATAATATACTACTTTTTATTGCTTTCCCTTTCAATTAATTTAGAGTAATCTTTTTTAGCAAAAGAGGGTTAGTTGATGATTTGGTGAAAGCAAAGCTGCCTTACCGTTTTTTAATAAGAAGAATTTCGTCGTCAGAGAATTCCATCCAGGCAATGTCGTAGATGTAGTGAAACATTTTGCCTTTACTGTTTACATGAAAATGGGTGTGGTATT
>Ga0210053_1000149_pt1 | contig 72304 bp, 71 predicted proteins | sample CryGeymeta201512_FD_185467 | JGI IMG/M metagenome (GOLD analysis project Ga0210053, IMG submission 185467) | Groundwater microbial communities from Crystal Geyser aquifers in Utah, USA - Crystal Geyser metaG 2015-12 (SPAdes) (version 2) | ecosystem: Environmental > Aquatic > Deep subsurface >... | reverse complement strand
TGCAGCCAAGCGCCGGGTCTTTGGCAAGGTCGGCATCGACATGATCGCAGGACCCTCCGAGATCCTCGTGATCGCCGACAAGGGGCAGAATCCCGACTGGATCGCGCTCGACATGCTGAGTCAGGCCGAACATGACGCGAGCGCGCAGGCAATCCTGATCAGCGATGATGCCGATCTGGCCCGCGCCGTCAGCGCCGCGATCGACCGGCATCTGGTGACATTGGAGCGGCGCGCCATCGCGAGCGCAAGCTGGCGCGATTATGGCGCGATCATTCTTGTGAGGGATATGGCCGAGGCGGCACAACTGAGCAACCGAATCGCACCTGAACATCTCGAGCTTTGCGTCGCCGATCCGGACAGGCTCGCGCAGGAGATCACCCATGCGGGGGCGCTCTTTTTCGGGGCCTGGACGCCCGAGGCCATCGGCGACTATGTGGGCGGGCCCAACCATGTGCTGCCAACCGCGCGCTCGGCGCGGTTTTCGAGCGGATTGTCGGTGCTGGATTTTCTCAAGCGCACGACGATCGCGAAGATGACGCCAGAGGCGCTGCGCGCCATCGGTCCGGCGGCGGAGACATTAGCGCTCTCGGAAAGCCTTGAGGCGCATGGACTGTCGGTGCGCGCGCGGCTGGATCACCTGAACGGGTAAAGCGGCGGTTTGACGCTTGTTAAGGCGAAACATTCCCTTTCGTCCGGCGGGACCGGACACTATAAGAGCAAACGCTCCGGACCCCGAGTCGCGGGGCTCATGACCGTTTTTGGCCACAGGGCGCAGGCACATATGTCGATATTTGATAGAATTCCCAGTCTGTTTTCGTCGGACATGGCAATTGATCTGGGAACCGCCAACACCCTCGTCTATGTCAAGGGGCGCGGCATCGTCTTGTCGGAACCCTCGGTTGTTGCCTATCACATCAAGGACGGTGTGAGAAAGGTTCTGGCGGTGGGCGAGGATGCCAAGCTCATGCTGGGTCGCACCCCCGGCAGCATCGAGGCGATCCGTCCAATGCGGGAAGGTGTGATTGCCGATTTCGACACCGCCGAGGCCATGATCAAGCATTTCATCCGCAAGGTGCACAAGCGCTCGACCTTTTCCAAACCCAAGATCATCGTCTGCGTGCCGCATGGCGCAACACCGGTTGAGAAGCGCGCGATTCGTCAGTCGGTGCTCTCGGCAGGCGCACGCCGCGCAGGCCTTATTGCCGAACCGATTGCCGCGGCAATCGGCGCCGGGATGCCGATCACCGATCCCACCGGCAACATGGTTGTCGATATCGGGGGCGGCACCACCGAAGTGGCAGTGCTGAGCCTTGGAGATATCGTCTATGCGCGCTCGATCCGGGTAGGGGGCGACCGGATGGATGAGGCCATCATCAACTACCTGCGGCGCCAGATGAATCTGCTGGTCGGAGAATCCACCGCCGAGCGGATCAAGACCTCGATCGGCACGGCGCGGATGCCCGACGACGGGCGTGGCACCTCGATCAAGATTCGCGGCCGCGATCTGCTGAACGGGGTGCCCAAGGAAATCGAAATCAGTCAGGCGCAGGTCGCTGAAGCGCTGGCAGAACCTGTTCAGCAGATCTGCGAGGCGGTGATGACCGCTCTTGAGGCGACACCGCCTGATCTCGCCGCCGATATCGTTGACCGCGGTGTGATGCTGACCGGTGGTGGCGCTTTGCTGGGGGATCTCGATCTCGCGTTGCGTGAACAGACCGGGCTTGCGGTGTCGATCGCCAATGACAGTCTCAATTGCGTGGCGCTTGGCACCGGAAAGGCGCTGGAGTTCGAAAAGCAATTGCGCCACGCGATTGACTACGACAGCTAAGACGCCCACCTTTTGACGAAAGGGGGACCATTTTGGCAAGGGATCGAGGACAGGACGAGGATTTTGCGGGACCTCTCAAGCGACTGCTTCTTGGGATTGTCCTGATCTGCCTGATCGGTCTTTTCCTGCTCTGGCGGATCGACAGTCCTCGGGTGGAACGGTTTCGCGCACAGGTGGTCGATCGGATGGTGCCCAAACTTGACTGGGCGATGGCTCCAGTCACCAGTGCCTTGAACATCCTGCACGATTTCCAGAGCTATCAGCGAATGTATCAGCAGAATCAGGATCTGCGCCGCGAATTGCAACAGATGAAGGCGTGGAAAGAGGCGGCCCTGCAACTCGAACAGGAAAACGCGCGCCTGCTCGAGCTCAACAATGTGCAACTCGATCCTCGCCTGACCTATGTCACCGGCGTGGTGATGGCCGATAGCGGATCGCCTTTTCGGCAATCCGTGCTGATCAATGTCGGGGTGCGAGATGGGATCATGGATGGCTGGGCGGCGATGGATGGGTTGGGTCTGGTCGGACGGGTGTCTGGCGTCGGACGCAACACGGCTCGGGTGATCCTGCTGACCGACACTTCAAGCCGCGTGCCGGTCACGATCCAGCCCTCGGGCCAAGGCGCGCTGGTGACGGGAGATAACAGCCTTGCGCCGCTCATCGACTTTGTCGAGGCTCCTGATCTGGTTCGGCCAGGCGACCGGGTGCTGACTTCCGGCGATGGCGGAGTGTTCCCGGCGGGTCTTCTTGTCGGGCAGTTGGCGCTCGATCCCAGGGGACGGCTGAGGGTGCGCATTGCGGCGGATTATGAGAGGCTGGAGTTCCTGCGCGTCCTGCGCAGCTACGAGCTTGAAGACCTGAGTGATCCCGGCCAATTGATCAGGCCCGGCGTTCTGCCGGAAACTACCCCGCCCGAGACAGTCCCGGACCCTGCCCCGGAGGCCGGCAATGGCTGACCGGTTGATCCCTCGACACTGGATCATGCGGATGCTCTATGTTGTGCTCTGCCTGATCCTGATCTTTGTCCTGCTTTTGCCGCTCGGTATCCTGCCACCGAGTTGGGCCGGACCTGACCTGATGCTGGCGCTCACCTTTGCCTGGGTTGTGCGTCGGCCGGACTATGTGCCTGCAGCCCTGATTGCGATCATCGCGCTATCGATGGATTTGCTCTTGCAACGCCCACCCGGCCTGTGGGCGGCCCTGGTGGTTGGCGGGGCAGAAGCACTGCGCAATCGCGTTCTCGTATTGCGCGATCTCGGTTTTTCGGCCGAATGGGCCACGGTTGCCAGCACGATGATCCTTGTTACGCTCGGTTATCGCTTTGTGCTGGCGCTCTTGATGGTCGATCAGGCCCCGCTGGGTCTGTCACTGATGCAACTGATCTCGACGCTGACGATCTATCCGGTCGTCGCCTTTGTGTCTCAAACCGTTCTGGGTGTGCGCAAACTGGCGCCGGGGGATGTCGACACCATGAGGAGACGGACATGAGACATCCAGTGCGTGAAAATGCCGAGAGCCTGCGCCAGATCACCCGCCGGAGCCTGATCCTTGGCGGAACGCAGGCGGCGGTGATCGGGGTTCTGGCGCTCCGGATGCGGTTCATGCAAGTCGATCAAGCCGATCAGTTCCGCCTGCTTGCGGATGAGAACCGGATCAATTTTCAGCTCATTCCGCCAACCCGCGGGCGCATTTTCGATCGCAACGGGGAGATCATTGCCGAAAATGTGCCCAGCTATCGCATCACAATGGTTCGGGAACAGGCCGGCGACGTCGATGCCGTCCTCGCCCGCCTCGCGCAGTTGATCGACTTGAATCCAGACGAGTTGGAGCGCGCTCGGCGCGAGCTGCGCGAACTGCGCGGGGATACGCCTGTGACCCTTGCCGATCGGGTCAGTTGGAGCACACTCAGCCGGGTAGCGGTCAACTCGCCCGCCCTGCCCGGCGTCCTACCCGAGGTAGGCCTCTCGCGGCGATACCCCGCGCGCGGCGATTTCGCGCATGTCATCGGGTATGTCGGCCCGGTCAGCGACCGGGATCTGGAAAACACCGATGCGCCAGAACAACTTCTGCGGCAACCGCGGTTCCAGATCGGCAAGATAGGGCTCGAGGCGCAGCGCGAGACCCTGCTGCGTGGCAACGCCGGTTCGCGGCAGGTCGAGGTCAATGCAGCCGGGCGCATCATGCGCGAACTCGATCGGCAGGAAGGCGTGCCGGGCGCGGATCTTCAGATCACGCTCGATCACAACCTTCAGGCTTTTTGCCATGCGCGAATGGCGGGCGAAAGCGCGGCGGCGGTGGTGCTCGACACTGACAACGGGGATATTCTGGCCTGCGCCTCATCGCCGACTTATGATCCCAATCTCTTTGTGCGGGGTATTTCCTCGGCCGATTACAAGGTTCTGCTGGACAATCCCTTTCGACCGCTGCCCAACAAGGCGGTGCAGGGCATCTATCCTCCGGGCTCGACCTTCAAGATGGTGACGGCGCTGGCAGCGCTCGAGGATGGCAAGGTATCGCTCAACGAGACGGTCTATTGCCCCGGCCACATGACGGTCAGTGGCCGCCGGTTTCACTGCTGGAAACGCGGCGGTCATGGCAATGTCGACCTGCACCGGTCCCTGCGTGAAAGCTGTGACGTCTATTATTATGAATTGGCCCTGCGTACCGGAATCGAGAAGATCAGCGCGATGGCCGAGCGACTGGGCCTTGGCGTGCAATTCGATCTGCCGATGAGCAGCGTGGCCAAGGGTCTGGCGCCGACGAAGGAGTGGAAACAGGTCAACCGCAGTCAGCCCTGGGTGGTGGGCGACAGCGTCAACTCGGCGATCGGGCAAGGCTTCGTGCTTGCTTCGCCGCTGCAACTTGCGGTTATGACGGCGCGTCTCGCCACCAGTCGCAGCGTGACCCCGCGACTGATCAGGTCCATCGACGGGATCGAACAACCGACCGGACAGGGCGATGATCTCGGGCTGAATGAAAACATGCTCCGGGAGATCCGCAAGGCGATGTTTGCGGTGTCCAACAGCGATCGCGGCACCGCTTACCGGGCAAGGATCGTTGCCGATGCGTTCCGCATGGCCGGCAAGACCGGCACCAGCCAGGTGCGCAACATTTCGACCAGCGAACGCGCCGACGGGGTGATCAGCAACAAGAATCTGCCGCGCACACAGCGCGATCACGCGCTTTTCGTCAGTTTTGCACCGTATGATGCGCCAAGACTGGCCGTTGCGGTTGTCGTGGAACACGGCGGAGGAGGCTCGACCGTCGCCGCCCCGATCGCCCGCGACATCACCTTGCAGGCGCTGTTCAACGGGGATCCCCCGCTCGATGCTTATCCCGCAGCGGAGCGACCTGCGATCAAGATCCAGCAGGAGCAACTGCGCCGCGCACGGCCACAAGCCGATGCCGAGGCAAAGGACCGCGCATGAGCTATCTCCAGTATACCGTCAAATCCGCACCGTCCGGGCCCGGCAAGATCCTGTTCCTCAACTGGCCGCTGATCATCCTGCTCTGCGCTGTGGCCGGCGTTGGAACGTTGATGCTCTATTCTGTGGCGGGTGGGTCGATGATGCCCTGGGCCGAACCGCAGTTGAAGCGGTTTGCCTTGTCACTGACCGGAATGTTCATGGTCGCCATGGTGCCGATCTGGTTCTGGCGCAACATCTCCCTGCTGGCCTACCTGATCGCTCTCGCCCTTTTGGTTGCAGTTGCGTTTGTCGGGGTTGAAGGCAAGGGCGCACAACGCTGGATCGATCTGGGATTTATGCGGCTGCAACCCTCAGAACTGGTCAAGATCACACTGGTGATGGTGCTGGCCGCCTATTACGACTGGCTGCCGATGTCGCGCGTTTCACGCCCGATCTGGGTCGCTCTTCCAGTCGCACTCATCCTCATACCCGTTGCGCTCGTGCTGAAACAACCGGATTTGGGTACGTCGATCCTGCTGCTTGCGGCGGGCGGCGTGATGATGTTCCTCGCCGGCGTGCACTGGGCCTATTTCGCGACCGTCATTCTGGCTCTGGGAGTAAGCGTATTCGCGGTGATCGAGAGCCGCGGCACCGACTGGCAATTGCTTGAGGACTATCAGTATCGAAGGATCGATACCTTTCTGAGCCCCGACAGCGATCCGCTGGGGGCGGGCTATCATATCACCCAGTCCAAGATCGCCCTCGGTTCGGGCGGTTGGACCGGGCGCGGCTTCATGCAGGGCACACAAACGCGGCTGAACTTCCTGCCTGAAAAACACACGGATTTCATCTTCGTGACATTGGCCGAGGAATTCGGCTTCATCGGTGCAGTCTCGATCCTCGGACTCTATGCCCTTATCTTGATCTTTTGCATCTCCGCCGCGTTGTCGAACCGAGACCGGTTCTCGTCGCTGCTGACCCTCGGCGTGGCGATGACTTTTTTTCTGTTCTTCGGGGTCAATATAGCCATGGTCACAGGACTGATGCCGGTCGTTGGCGTGCCTTTGCCACTGGTCAGCTATGGCGGCTCGGCCATGCTGGTCCTGATGCTGGGCTTTGGCCTTGTCCAGAGCGCACATGTCCATAAGCCAAGGTGATCCTCAATGCCCGTGAATATCCTTTTCGCCGCAAAATCCGAACGCTGGAACACCTACGAAATTCCCCTGAAAACCGCCTTGTCCAAGGCTGGCGTGGTGGCGCGGCTGGCCCCTGACCTCCCCCCGGCGGAGGTGGATTACATCGTCTATGCGCCCAACAGCACGGTGCAGGACTTTGCCCCTTTCACCCGCGCCAAGGCGGTGCTCAATCTTTGGGCGGGGGTCGAGGATGTGGTGGGCAATCCGACCTTGCAGATCCCACTCGCGCGGATGGTCGATCACGGGCTGACGCAGGGCATGATGGAATGGGTCGCCGGGCATGTGCTGCGCCACCATCTGGGCATGGATGCCCATATCCTCGGGCAGGACGGGTTCTGGCGCAAGGACATCCCGCCGCTTGCGCAGGACCGCCACGTGACAGTGCTGGGTTTGGGGGAACTGGGTCAGACCTGCGCTGAGGCACTACGCGGACTGGGCTTTGCCGTCACCGGCTGGAGCCGCAGCGCCAAGGACATTCCCGGTATCATATGCCGCTCGGGAGAGGCCGGGTTGCACGCAGCATTGCAAGAGGCTGAAATTCTCGTGCTCCTGCTGCCGCTGACGGCGCAGACCGAAAACCTGCTCAACACCCGCACGCTGGCGCTTCTGCCGCGCGGGGCGGTGATCGTGAATCCGGGGCGCGGGCCGCTGATCGACGACGTAGCCCTCCTGGCGGCCCTCGATGCGGGCCGGATCGGCCATGCCACGCTTGATGTCTTTCGCGTCGAGCCCTTGCCACCCACCCATCCCTATTGGGCACATCCTCGCGTGACGGTCACGCCGCATATCGCCTCGGAAACAAGACCCGTCACGGCGTCACAAGTGATTGCTGAAAACATTCGCAGAGCAGAGACGGGTGAGCCACTCCTCCATCTCGTGGACCGCGATCGGGGTTATTGACGGCGCAACATTCCTACCTGAGACGGGGCGGTCTTGCAGGATCAGAGCCGGGGGCCTGCCGCGGCTCGGGTTTAGGGGGATCGGGCAGATCAAACCGCAGGCCGCATCTTGCCAGCCGCCCCGCCACCGGGTCGGAGGCCGCGAGGAACGTCACATCGAGCGCCGCCGCCTCCAACCCGGAAAAGATCAGAACTTCCGAGACCGCCCGCGCCAGCGCCGCCTCGGCCCCAGGCTCTGTCGCGACGAATCCCAGCAGATGACCCGTCGCACCACTCTCATAGGTCACAGCAGCAAGATAGGCCAGTTGCGCCAGCCCCGCCATCGCGGCCAGCCGCGCATCGAGCGCCACCAAAAAGGTCTCCGGCAGGCCAACAGGCGCGGTGAATTTCCGGGGCCGCGCCTCGATCTCCTGCGGGGTTTCGGCCAGGGTTTCGGCCAGCCAGTCGACCGCCTCCGGCGGGATCAGAATCGACGAGGGCGCAACATCGAGATTGACGCCCAGACCCACCCCTTGCCCGGCCAGCATCCGCGCGATTGTCCGCCCGGTGAGCGCGGCATAGGGCACCGGGCGGCGGGCAAAGGCGGCCAGACGGTCCTCGCGATCAAAGACGAGAACAAAGGAATTGTCCGACAGATCGAACACCTCCGGGTCAAGCCGGTCTTCCTGCATCTCGGAGGCCAGCAGGAGAAACAACTCGCTCGCCGCCAAAGTCTCGTAAAACCGCAACCGGGCCTGCGCATCGTCGGGTGCGGCCTCCATCGCGGCATGTGCGGCGTCAAGCCTGGATCGGTCAGTCATACAGAACCCTCTGAATTGCAGCGCGCAAGTCGGGCAGAACCTCGGCCTCGAACCACGGATTTTTCCTCAACCAAGCGGTATTGCGCCACGACGGATGCGGCAAGGCAAACAAACGCGGCGCATGATCGCGCCAGCGGCGCACCGTTTCGGTGACGCCGCTCGTGACGCCGAGATGGTATTTATGCGCATGTCCGCCGACCAGCACCCCGAGTTTCACGTCGCCCAGGGTTTCGAGGACAGCCTCATGCCAAGTTCGTCCACAGATTGCCGGCGGCGGCAGGTCCGCGCCGCGCGCATTATAACCGGGAAAACAAAAGGCCATAGGCACGATGGCCACGCGGGATCTGTCGTAAAACGTCTCAGCGTCCAGCCCGAGCCAGTCGCGCAACCGCTCGCCCGAGGGATCGTCGAACGGCTTGCCCGAGAGATGCACCCGCATCCCAGGCGCCTGTCCCGCGATCAGCAGGCGCGCCGTGGGCTCGAACCAGACGACAGGCCGCGGCGCATGTGCGGTCCGCGTGCCGGCAAAGCGATCCGCGCAGAGACGACACGCGCGGATGCGTGCGGCGATATCGCCCGCCCGATCATGCAAGCGTCACCCCCGCCGCACGCATGCCCGCCTCTGCTGCCGCAAGCGATCCGTCAAGGTCGATGGCGCGGCAGAGATCACGCCATACGGTGGCGCGATACCCATGCCAGGCGGCATCCACCGCCGAATAGGTGACACAGAAATCGGTGGCCAGCCCGACAAAGGTCAGATCGTTCAAACCACGGGTCTGGAGATAGCCATGCAGTCCGGTGGGCGTCTCGCGGTCATTCTCAAAGAACGCCGAATAGCTGTCGATGCCGGGATGGTATCCCTTGCGCAGGATCAGATCGGCACGGGTGGTGTCGAGAGCCTCGTGAAACGTCGCTCCCGCGCTGCCCTGCACACAGTGATCGGGCCAGAGCACCTGCGCGCCATAGGACATCTCGATGGTCTCGAACGGGGCCCGGCCGGGATGCGCCGAGGCAAAGGAGGAATGCCCCGCCGGATGCCAGTCCTGCGTCAGGATCACCGCCGGAAATTTCGTCATCAGCGCATTGATGCCCGCCACGATCTCATCTCCCCCCGCCACGGCGAGCGCGCCACCGGGGCAGAAATCCTGTTGCAGGTCGATCACGATCAGCGCGCGGGTCATGGCGGGCCTCCTTTGCCCCTTAATGGGTAGGGGCGGCGGGGTTCCGCGTCAATGGCAGCGGATTGCCATCTTGCAGGGTGGCCCACAGGGGCGTAGATCGCGGCCCATGTATCGAATTGCCGCCATTTATCACTTCACCCGGTTTGACAACCCGGCCGCCCTGCGGCTCCCGCTTCTGACGCTCTGCGAGACCGAGCGGATCAGCGGCACGCTGCTTCTGGCGCGCGAGGGGATCAACGGCACGATTGCCGGGCCGGAGGCCGGCATCGCGCGGGTGCTCACGCATCTGCGCACCCTGCCCGGCTGCGCCGATCTCGAATGGAAGGAAAGCCGGAGCGCGGCGCAACCCTTTCGCCGGATGAAGGTGCGGCTCAAGCGCGAGATTGTCACCATGGGCCAGCCCGATGTCGATCCGCTTGCGCGGGTCGGGCACCATGTCGCGCCCGGAGACTGGAACGATCTGATCCAGAGCCCGGACGTGGCGGTGATCGACACGCGCAACGATTACGAGGTGGCGATCGGCACGTTCGAGGGCGCGGTCGATCCCATGACCGCCAGTTTCCGCGACTTTCCCGCCTGGTGGGCGGAGAACCGGCATCGCTTTCACAACAAGCGCATCGCGATGTTCTGCACCGGCGGCATCCGCTGCGAGAAATCCACCAACTACCTTCTCGGGCAGGGCGTCGAGGAGGTCTATCACCTCAAGGGCGGGATCCTGAAATATCTCGAGGAAGTGCCCGAGGCGGAGAGCCTTTGGCAGGGTGCCTGTTTCGTCTTTGACGGGCGCGTGTCGGTCGGGCACAGGCTGAAAGAGGGGCCGCATCTCCTCTGCCACGCCTGCCGACGCCCAATCCTGCCCGAGGACTGCGCCCGCCCCGAATACGAGGAGGGCGTCGCCTGCCATCATTGCGTCCATGAGACCGATGACGAGGACAAGGCACGGTTCCGCGAGCGGCAAAGGCAGATCACCCTCGCCGAGGCGCGCGGCGCGCGGCACCTCAAGATGATCCACGAGGGCTGACCTTCTCGGGTGGCGCTTAGGGCGACACCGTTGGACTATGAGTATTTTTGGAACAGTGAAAGCGAAAGGTGGCCGGAGAACCCGTCTGCCATGACCCGCTCACCCACCGCCCTGCAACGGCATCACCTTCAATTCCCCCTCTTGCCGCGCCTTGATGGCTAGGGCTGCGGCATGTGATCCGGCGAGCGTGGTGAAATAGGGGATCCGGTCATAGAGCGCCACAGAGCGGATCTCGCGGCTGTCCTCGACCGCCTGCGCGCCTTCGGTCGTGTTCATCACCAGAACGATCTGGCCATCCTTCATCATGTCGACGATGTTGGGGCGGCCCTCATAGACCTTGTTCACCAAGTCGCAGGCGATGCCATGCTCGTGCAGGAACGCCGCCGTCCCGCGCGTGGCGATGAGCGCAAACCCCAGATCGACGAGAATGCGCGCGGCTTCGATCAGTTGCGCGGTCTTGTCGGAATCCTTGATCGAGACAAAGACGCGGCCCGTCTCGGGCAGATCCACGCCCGCCCCCATCTGCGCCTTGAGAAAGGCGCGCGGGAAGGACACGTCCCAGCCCATCACCTCGCCGGTCGAGCGCATTTCGGGGCCAAGGATTGTATCAACGCCCGGAAAGCGGGCAAAGGGCAGCACCGCCTCCTTGACCGAGAACCACGGCATGTTGGGATCAGCGAGCGTCATCTGATCGGCCATCGGCAACGTGCCGGGCTTAGTGTCCTTGGGGTAGGGTCCGCGATGGGCAAAATCGTTCAGCGTCTCGCCCGCCATCAGCCGCGCGGCGATCGCGGCAATGGCTGAATCGGTCGCCTTGGCGACAAATGGCACGGTGCGCGAGGCGCGTGGATTGACCTCGATGAGATAGATCTCTTCGCCCTTGACGGCGAATTGCACATTCATCAGCCCAACGACATTGAGCGCCAGCGCCAGCGCCTCGGTCTGCACATGGATTTCCTTGATGATGGCATCGCTCAGCGAATAGGGCGGCAGCGAACAGGCGGAATCGCCCGAGTGCACGCCCGCCTCCTCGATATGCTGCATGATGCCCGCGACATGCACACGGGTGCCATCGCAGAGCGCATCCACGTCACATTCGATGGCGCCCGAAAGATAGCTGTCGAGCAGAACCGGGCTGTCGCCCGAGACGACCACCGCCTCGGAAATGTAGCGTTCGAGTTGCGCCATGTCGCGCACGATCTCCATCGCACGCCCGCCCAGCACATAGGACGGCCGGATCACCAGCGGAAAGCCGATGTCCTCGGCGATCGCCATTGCCTGCGCGCCCGTCGAGGCAATGCCGTTGGTCGGCTGTTTCAGCCCCAGCCGCGTGACCAGCGCCTGAAACCGTTCGCGATCCTCGGCCAGATCAATCGCATCGGGCGTCGTGCCCAGGATCGGGATCCCTTCGGCCTCGAGCGCGCGGGCGAGTTTCAGGGGTGTCTGCCCGCCGAACTGCACGATGACGCCGTGCAGCGTGCCGTTCTCTTGCTCCTTGGTCAGGATCTCCATCACATGCTCGAAGGTCAGCGGCTCGAAATAGAGCCGGTCGGAGGTGTCGTAATCCGTGCTTACCGTTTCCGGGTTGCAGTTGATCATGATCGTCTCGTAACCGACCTTGCTCAGCGCATAGCAGGCATGACAGCAGCAATAGTCGAACTCGATGCCCTGCCCGATCCGGTTCGGGCCACCGCCGAGGATAACGATCTTGCGGGCGTTCGTGGGGCGCGCCTCGCATTCCACATCGCCCATCATCGGCGCCTCGTAGGTGGAATACATGTAGGGCGTCTGTGCCTCGAATTCGGCAGCGCACGTGTCAATCCGCTTGAACACCGCGCGCACCCCGAGATTGATCCGGGCGCGCCGCACCTGCCCCTCGTCGCGGCCCGTCAGCCGGGCCAGCCTCGCATCGGTGAAACCCATCATCTTGAGCCGACGCAGAGCGTCTTCCGTCACTGGCAGACCCTCGCGGCGGATCCGGTCCTCGGCCTCGACGATCTCGCGGATTCGGGCCAGAAACCACGGGTCATAGGATGTCGCGGCGCCGATCTCGTCATCCGAGAGACCATGCCGCATCGCCTGTGCGATCGTGCGCAGCCGGTCGGGCGTCGCGACCGAGAGGGCACGGATCACCGCCGCCTTGTCAGGGGCGCCGTCGATGGCGATCTCGTCGAATCCGGTCAGGCCCGTCTCGAGGCTCGCCAATGCCTTTTGCAGGCTCTCATGGATGGTGCGGCCGATCGCCATCGCTTCGCCCACCGATTTCATCGCGGTGGTCAGATGCGGCCTGGCCCCGGGGAATTTCTCGAAGGCAAAGCGCGGAATCTTGGTCACGACATAATCAATCGTCGGCTCGAAGCTTGCGGGCGTCACCTTGGTGATGTCATTGTCCAACTCGTCGAGCGTATAGCCCACCGCCAGCTTGGCCGCGATCTTGGCAATCGGAAAGCCCGTAGCCTTGGACGCCAGCGCCGACGAGCGCGACACGCGCGGGTTCATCTCGATCACCACCATACGTCCATCGACAGGGTTGACCGCCCACTGCACGTTCGAGCCCCCGGTTTCCACACCAATCTCGCGCAGCACGGCGATCGAACCGTTGCGCATGATCTGATACTCCTTGTCGGTCAGCGTGAGCGCGGGCGCCACGGTGATCGAATCGCCCGTATGCACGCCCATCGGATCGACGTTCTCGATGGCACAGACGATGATCGCGTTATCCGCCTTGTCGCGGACCACCTCCATCTCGAATTCCTTCCAGCCAAGAAGGCTCTCGTCGATCAAAATCTGGCTGACCGGCGAGGCATCGAGGCCCGACTTGCAGATCCGCACATAATCGTCGCGATTATAGGCCACGCCGCCGCCGGTGCCGCCCAAAGTGAAGGCCGGTCGGATGATCGCGGGTAGGCCTACATAGTCGATCGCCGCCAGGCACTCTTCCATGGTGTTGGCAATCGTCGCCTTGGGGTTTTCAAGTCCCAGCCGGTCCATCGCCTCACGGAACAGCTTGCGGTCCTCGGCCATCTCGATGGCCTTGCGGTTGGCGCCGATCAACTCCACGCCGAACGTCTCGAGCACACCCATGTCCGCCACGGCAAGCGCAGTGTTGAGACCTGTCTGCCCGCCCATCGTGGGCAGCAAGGCGTCGGGACGTTCCTTCTCGATGATCTTCGCCACCACCTCGGGCGTGATCGGCTCGATATAGGTGGCATCGGCTAATTCCGGATCGGTCATGATCGTGGCCGGGTTGGAATTCACCAGAATGACCCGATAACCTTCTTCGCGCAGCGCCTTGCAGGCCTGTGCGCCGGAATAGTCAAACTCGCAGGCCTGTCCGATGATGATAGGCCCTGCCCCGATGATCATGATGGATGAAATATCGGTTCTTTTCGGCATATCGGTCCCCGGACAACTGACATGCGCGCACGAGATGGCCCGCGCCCGCAAATTGCTCGGGTTATAGCCATCATCAGCCAGGGTGCAAGGGCCAAACCCGCGCCGTGCTCATGAGGTCTCACCCGCCTCGGGCGCATCCTCCAGAATGACCCTGTCAAGCGCGCCCATGCCGCCACGGTCGCGCTGCGGCAGTATCCTCAGACGGTCGAGACCCTGCCCGGCGAGGGCGTCCGCGACAAAGGTGACAAAGCCGCCCCGGCCGGGCAGAACAAAGTGTTCGCGCCCCACCAGAAGTTCGCCGGAATACCCCTCGACGATCACGTCGGGCGTGCCGCTCTCGGACTGCCAGTCCAACGAGACAAAGACAAAGGGCCGCCCCGGACGGGTGATCTCCGCCACTCCGCGCACGCCCATCAGGCTCTCGATCTCGGTTGGCCCATCCGTGCCATCGCCGGATCTCGCAGCCGTCGAGACCGTGATGCCCTGCATCCCGATCCGGTAGCCATCCTCGAGCATCTCCGCCGGAGCCAACCCTTCGCCCGGCCCTTCAAAACCGATCGAAACCCGTTCGGCCTGCGCCGCCGTAGCAAAGAGAAACAACCCAAAGGCAATCCCGCACACCGCGCGCGTCATCCCATCCCATCCCGCAATGAACTCGCTGAGCGTCCCATGCGAGGCAAATCCCGTCAAGCCCCGTCGCCGCCAGGACTTTCCGCGATCAGAGCCATGATTTCGGCCCCGAGCGCCAGATCCGGGACCTGCCCGAAATGCCGCGCGCGCAGCCGCCCGGCGCGGTCGATCAGCACCAGCGAGGGCGTGCCTTGCAGACCCCAGGCCGCCATCGTGCGTGGCAGCGAACCGGGGCCGGGCGCATCCACCCCCACGGGAAAGCGGATGCGCCATTCATGCAGAAACGCCCGAAGCTGCTCGGGCCCCTGCGCGGCGTGATGCTCGAACACGCAATGCAGCCCGATCACCGTGACATCGCCACCAAAGGTCTCGGCCACCCGTTGCGCCTGAGGCAGACCGTGCAGCACGCAGCCCGGGCAGAGCATCTGAAAGGCCTCGACCGCCACCACCCGCCCACCGAGCGCCGCGAGCGACAGCGGTTCGGCGGTGTTGAACCACGGCGAACAGTCGAGCGGCGGGGCGGGTGGTGAGGTCTCGGTCATGGATCAGTCCCGCAGGCTGGAAAAGACAAAGCCGGTGTTCTCCACCGCCGTGTGACAGGCATAGCACGCCTCGCCCGCCGCCGCGCCCACCACGGGACGCTCCGGGTCTCCCCCGGCCCAGCCCTCGAAACCCCAGCCGCCGGTCGCGGCATAGGCGGCGCTGTCCTTCACCATGACGCCCAGAACCTTGCGCGTGCCCTCGCTCAGCGCACCCTCGGCGCGCACCGTCTCCAGAAGGTCGAAGACAATGACCGCACCATCAGGAAATTGCCCGCTGCGATAGCCCTGCAGCGCGAGATCATTGGCATAGAGGTGATGAATTCCGCCAAAGCTGTCGTAGAGCGGGTGCACGTCCTCGATCACCATGCTCTTGACATGAGTCCAGTTGCGGTAGCCCTCGGGATAGGGCACGTCGGCCGGATCGGCCAGAGCGGCGCCACCCGTCAAGGTGAGAGCCAGCACAATGCTATGGCGGAAAAAGTCTTGTCGTGTCATCATAACGTGCTTCCTTTTCGTCGCATGAGAGGGTTGCATCAAAGGGCATCCGGACCGTTACCGCGGCCCTGATGCCCGACTCAGGCCATGGCGGCAAAGCGCGCCCAAGTGGTGCGCGCCTCCTCCTCCGTGGCCTCCGCGTGGTCGCCGCAGTCGATGCGCAACAGCCCATCGCCAAAGGCGGCATCCACGAAGCCGCAATGATGCGGCGCTGCCGCATCTTCATGGACATACGGCCGGAAATGGCGGCAGGTCACGCACATCCGCTCAACCGGGATGGCCCCCGCCCGCTGCAATCCCCGGATCACGCCAGAGAGGGCCCGCAGCATCGCGCCGCGTTCAGCCACCGGCAACCGCTCGAGCGCCTCGCTCAGCGCTGCGGGCGTCTCGTCCAGCGCGCGGGCCTCAGCTGCCCCCACAGACGTGAGACAGACCTGACGCGCGCGCGCATCCGCCGGATCGGCGGACCGCAGCGCCAACCCCTTCGCCACCAGCGCCGCCAGGGCATCCGACAATGTGGGCTGCGTCACCCCCAGCGTCCCGGCCAGCGCCCCCACCCGCGCCGGGCCATGGCGGGCCAGCGCATGCAGGATCGCCACCTGAGTGGCCGTCAACCCGCGCAGACCCGCCTGCCGCCAGATCGCGGCCCTTTGCAGCGTGGCAAGGCGGGCCATGGCAAAGGCGATCTGTGCGGTGGGCTCTGACATGATGATACCTCTTTCGGATTAATTACATAGGATTCCTATCTATTGTCAAGCCCAGGTCGGAGCGCAAAACCCGATCAAAGCGGCGCATTTGAGGGGTGTCATTCGCGCGTTGCAGGCCTAAATAAACCTAGCATCACGCAAGGGAACGCGCTTTGCAGATTCGTTTCGATCATGGACCGACCGGCGCGGCTTGCACTTTTTCGCTGCCGACGCAACTGATCGTGGCTGAAACGCCGCAGGACGTGCCCGCCGCCCTTGCCGCGCTCGACGCGGCGCAGGCGCAAGGCGCTTGGCTCGCGGGGTTCGCCAGTTACGAGCTTGGCCATGCGTTCGAGCCGCGCCTTGCTCCCTTGATGCCCTCACCGCGCCGCCTGCCGCTCCTCCAGTTTGGCCTCTATGACGCGCCCTTGCCTGCGCCCGCCCTGCCCGCCACGCCCGCCACGCTGAGAGAGATGACACCCGCCTGGGACGAGGCCCGCTATGCCCGCGCCTTTGCCGCCGTGCATGACCTGATCGGCGCGGGCGACATCTATCAGGCCAACCTGACCTTTCCCCTGACGATGACCGTCACCGGCAGCGCGCAAGCGCTCTATGCCGCGCTGGCCTGCATTCAGCCGGTGAGTCATGGCGCGCTGATCGAGGCAGAGGGCCTGCCCGCGATCCTGTCGCGCTCGCCCGAGCTGTTCTTTCGCACCGATGCCGAGGGGCGGATCGAGACCCGGCCCATGAAGGGCACCCAGCCGCGCGCGACGGATGCCGCCGAGGATGCCCGGCGCCGCTGTTTTCTTCAGTCGGACGCCAAGAACCGCGCCGAGAACCTGATGATCGTCGATCTCCTGCGCAACGATATCAGCCGGGTCAGCCTGCCGGGATCGGTGCGAGTGCCCGACCTCTTTTCGGTTGAGACCTACGAGACGGTGCATCAGATGACTTCGCGCATCACCGCGCAGCTCAGACCCGGCACGACGCTGTCGGAGATCCTGCGCGCGCTTTTCCCCTGCGGCTCGATCACCGGCGCCCCCAAGATCCGCGCGATGGAGATCCTCGCGCAGGTCGAACGCAGCCCACGCGAGATCTATTGCGGTGCCATCGGCTGGGCCGCGCCGGATGGGCGCGCCGAATTCAACGTGGCAATCCGCACCCTGATGCTCGAGGAGGGCCGCGCCACGCTCAACGTAGGCGGCGGGGTGGTCCATGACAGCACGGCCCCAGGCGAATACGAAGAAGCCCTGTGGAAGGCGCGCTTCGCCCTCGCGCTCTGCCCCGCCTGCGCCTGATGCGCGCTCATTCGGCGGCGTGACGCAAACCGCCTTCTTCCGTGCAATAGAGATAATCGCGCGTCAGGGGTATAGCATCCTGTTTCGGCGTCAGCTGGAACTGGAACACCACCTGATTGTTGAGCCGAAAGGTCAGTTCGCTGGCAATGAGATAATAGCGCCACATGCGGCAGAACCGGTCATCGTAAAGCGCGCGCACCTTGTCGATATTGGCCTCGAACCGCTCCCGCCAATGGCGCAGCGTCTCGGCATAATGCAGCCGCCAGACCTCGACATCCGTGGTAACGAGACCACGCCGCTCGATTGCCGCCACGGCCTCTGACATCGCCGGGCAATAGCCGCCGGGAAATATGTATTTCAGGATCCACGGACTCGTCGCCGATGGGGGGGCAGCCCGCCCGATGGTGTGAATGAGCGCGATGCCGTCAGGGGCCAGCAGCCGCTGAACACTCTTGAAGTAAGTGTCGTAATGGGGCACGCCGACATGCTCGAACATGCCGACCGACACGATGCGGTCGAACTGCCCCGTCACATCGCGATAATCCAACAGGAGAAATCGCACCTTCTCCTTCAGCCCCGCCGCCTCGGCGCGCTGATTGGCAACCTTGTGCTGTTCCTGCGAGAGCGTGATACCCGTCACCTGCGCGCCAAAATCCCGCGCGAGCGTCAACCCCATGCCGCCCCAGCCGCAACCGATATCGAGCACCCGCATCCCAGGCCGGATCAGCAACTTGGCCGCAATATGGGCCTTCTTGGCGGCCTGCGCCTCTTCCAGCGTCATGCCCGGGTCGCGAAAATAGGCGCAGGAATATTGCCGGTCAGAATCGAGGAAAAGATCATAGAGCTCGCCCGAGAGGTCGTAGTGATGGGCCACATTGGCCCGCGAACGCACCACCGGGTTGAACTGATCCCATCGCCGCTTGAGCAGACGCAGTGTTTCCAGCGGGCGACGAAACCAGGGCTGCCCCTGAGCGGCGATATTGACCATTGCAAGACTGAGAAAACCGTAGACATCATCGCGGTCAATGGTCAGCGTGCCGTCCATATAGCCCTCGCCCACCGCCAGTTCGGGAGAGATCACGATCCGGCGCGGCAGCGTCGTGTCACTGAGCGCAATCGCCACGTTCGGTGTGCCTGCCCCATAGGTCCGTGTGATCCCGTCGGGAAAGGTGACGTTCAGTCGCCCGCGTCTGAAGAGATGGGTCAACAACCCGTCCAGAGCCTTGGTCCACATATCTTTACCCCCTTGTCGTACACCTAGATCGGTGCCTTTCAACGGTGCGCGAAACCTGCCTCTGGCCTGACCATGACAAGCCAGACTGCTCTCGTGTCTTGCATTCTGACCCAAAAGCCCCTTGCTGTAAACGGATTTGGCCCGTCCGCCCTCCCGCGCCCTTGACTTTGCCGCCCCGCCAAGGTGTATCGGCCCGGACTCGTTCCACCACCCAAGACCCGGCCCCGGAGAGCACATCATGCACGCATATCGCAGCCACACCTGCGCCGATCTCGACAAATCCCATGTCGGTCAGAAGATCCGCCTTGCCGGTTGGGTGCATCGGATGCGCGATCATGGCGGGGTGTTGTTCATCGACCTGCGCGATCACTATGGCGTGACGCAGCTGATCTGCGATGCCGACAGCCCGGTCTTTGCCGCCGTAGAGCGGCTGCGCAGCGAGACCTGCATCCGAATCGACGGCACGGTCAAGGCGCGCGACGCAGGGCTGGTCAACCCCAAGCTCTCCACCGGCGCGATCGAGGTCTATATCCGCGACATGGAGGTTCTGGGCGCTGCGGGTGAATTGCCGCTTCAGGTGTTTGGCGATCAGGAATATCCCGAGGAGACGCGCCTGCGCTACCGCTATCTCGACCTGCGCCGCGAGGTGATGCAGCGCAACATGGTGCTGCGCTCGGACGTCGTGGCCGCGATCCGGCGGCGGATGTGGGACAAGGGCTTTCGCGAATTCCAGACCCCCATCATCACCGCCTCCTCCCCCGAGGGCGCGCGCGATTTTCTCGTGCCGTCACGCCTGCATCCGGGCAAGTTCTACGCCCTGCCGCAGGCCCCCCAGCAGTTCAAGCAACTGATCATGGTCTCGGGATTTGACCGGTATTTCCAGATTGCGCCGTGCTTTCGCGACGAGGACCCGCGCGCCGACCGCTCGCCCACCGATTTCTACCAGCTCGACATGGAAATGTCCTTTGTCACGCAACAGGACGTGTTCGACACGGTGGCTCCGGTGATCGCGGGTGTGTTTCAGGAGTTCGGCGGCGGCAAGACGGTCGATGCGCCCGAGGCCTGGCCGCAGATCTCCTACGCGGACTCCGCGCTCTGGTATGGCACCGACAAGCCCGACCTGCGCAACCCGATCCGGATGCAGGATGTGAGCGAGCATTTCCGCGGATCGGGCTTTGCCATCTTCGCGAAACTGCTGGAACAGGACGGCACCCAGATCCGCGCCATTCCCGCCCCCGCGGGCGGCAGCCGCAAGTTCTGCGACCGCATGAACGCCTTTGCCCAGAAAGAGGGCCTGCCGGGGATGGGATATATCTTCTGGCGGGAACGCTCGGAAGGTTTCTCGATCGAACGGATAAAAGAAACTCTCACTGAAATCCTTACAGCTAAGTCGAAAGAGGAAGCTGAAGAGATCATCAAGCGGGATCAATCGCCGTCGGCTGAAGCCCTCGAAGCCGTGAAGCTGAGGATCATCGATGCGGTGCTAGCCAATGACATTGAGCAAGCAACGTTTTTGAGGGACGCCCACTTTTCGGATCTCGAAGCCGCAGGCCCCCTCGCCAAGAACATCGGCCCCGAACGCACCGAGGCGATCCGCCAGCAGCTTGGCCTTGGCGTAGGCGATGCCGCCTTCTTCCTCGGTGGCAAACCCCAGGCCTTCGAGCGCGTGGCGGGCAAGGCGCGCACGGTCATTGGCGAGGAATTGGGCCTGACGGACGAAAACCGCTTCGCCTTTGCGTGGATCGTCGATTTCCCGATGTATGAAAAGGACGAGACCACCGGCAAGGTCGATTTCTCCCACAACCCGTTTTCCATGCCGCAAGGCGGGCGCGCGGCCCTCGACGGCGATCCGCTCACCGTGCTGGGCTACCAGTATGACCTCGCCTGCAACGGCTACGAGTTGGTCTCGGGCGCCATCCGCAACCACAAGCCCGAGATCATGTTCAAGGCCTTCGAACTGGCCGGCTATGGCGAAGACGAGGTGCGCAAGCGCTTCGGCGGCATGGTCGGCGCCTTCCAGTATGGCGCGCCCCCGCACGGCGGCTGTGCGGCGGGCATCGACCGCATCGTGATGCTGCTCGCGGGCACCTCGAACATCCGCGAGGTCATCATGTTCCCGATGAACCAGCGCGCCGAAGACCTGATGATGAACGCCCCCTCCGACCCGACCAGCGATCAACTGATGGAACTGGGGTTAAGGGTCATCCCGCAGGAGTGAGACCCCCATGCCCATGGATCGCCCCCTCGGGGAGAAACTGACGCACTGGACGCCCCCACCCCCGCCAGACGGGTCGCCCATTGTCGGGCGATACGCCCGGCTCGACCGGCTCGAGGCCGACCGGCACACCGCAGCACTCTTTGCCGCCTACAGTGCCGATCCTGCCGTCTGGGATTATCTGCCCTACGGACCCTTCGCCTCCGTCGCCGATCATCACGCCTGGATAAGGCAGGCCACGAACGGAAATGATCCGCTTTTCTATGCGATCACCGATCTCGATACCGGGCAGGTCGGCGGCGTGGCCAGCTATCTGCGGATCACGCCCGGATCAGGCAGCATCGAGGTGGGCCATATCAATCTCGCGCCTGCCCTCCAGCGCCGCCGCGCCGCGACCGAGGCGATTTACCTGATGATGCAATGGGCATTTCAGGCGGGCTATCGGCGCTTCGAGTGGAAATGCGACGCCCTCAACAGGCCCTCGCGCCGCGCGGCGCAGCGTCTGGGCCTGAGCTATGAAGGCGTGTTCCGGCAGGCCACCGTGGTCAAGGGACGCAATCGCGACACCGCCTGGTTCGCCGCTATCGACGCCGAATGGCCTGCCCTGCGCGCAGCCTTCGACCGCTGGCTCGCTACGGAAAATTTCGACGCCACGGGTCGGCAGCGCGAAGGCCTCAGCGATCTCACCCGCCCGCTGCGCGCGGCCTCGGACCCGGCTCTGGCCTAGATCGCCACCCGCTCCGCAAGCCGCGCCGCGATCAGCCCGCGCATCCGCGCAATGCCGGTCTCGATCCCCTGCCGGGTGAGGCCCGCCGCCGCCTCTGCCAGCACGCCATCCCCCGCCGAAGACGCCACGCCGTCCAGGAACTGCGCCACATAGGCCAGCACCGGGGCCTCGGGGACCCTCTCCAGCAAGCTCAGCACATGATCAAGATCGTCCCGATAGGCCAGTGGGTCAGGGCGGATCACCTCATTGCTGACGCTGTAGGGCCCGGTCGGGCAGCGATCTGGCGGCAGATGGTGCAGCACCGCCTGCTGGAATGCGCCGAGGCTTGCCACCGGCTTGGCCAGGAACCCGTCCGCCCCCGCGTCAAGCGCCGCAGCCTCCGCCGCCGGATCGCCGCTGATCGCCAGAATGACCCCGACGCGCGGTCGCGCCTGATCAAGATCGGCTATCAGATCCAGCCCCGATCCATCCGGCAGGCCCAGATCGATGATCGCCACCGAGGGGCGATAGACCTGCAAATGTCGCCGCGCCGAGGCGAGACAATCGGCGCGCCGGATCCGCGCCCCGCTGCGCAGACACATCAGGCGCAGCGCCTCGGAGGCGTAGCGGCTATCCTCGACCGCCAGCACGGTCATCCCGAGCAAGGGACGCTGGACACTGGGCGCACGCAGCGGTGCAAGACTGTTTCCATCACTCATGGCGCTGATCCTTCCAATGATCCTCACGGCAACAGCATGGCCCGCATTTGGTGAACGCGCGGTTAATGCGCGGGTTGCGTCCCCCTGTCGCTTGCCAGATCCGCCCATCATCCCCATAAGAGGCCCAGACCAGCGAAAGGACCGCCCCATGATCGGACGTCTCAATCATGTTGCCATCGCCGTGCCCGACCTGACCGCCGCCGCTGAGCAGTATCGCACCGCCTTGGGCGCCAAGGTCGGTGCGCCACAGGACGAACCCGATCACGGTGTCACCGTGATCTTCATCGAACTGCCCAACACCAAGATCGAACTGCTCTATCCCATGGGCGAAAACAGCCCCATTCAGGGCTTTCTCGACAAGAACCCGGCAGGCGGCATCCATCACATCTGCTACGAGGTCGAGGACATCCTCGCCGCGCGCGATCACCTCAGATCCACCGGCGCGCGGGTGCTGGGCACGGGCGAGCCCAAGATCGGCGCGCATGGCAAGCCGGTGCTCTTCCTGCATCCCAAGGATTTCAACGGCTGCCTCGTGGAACTGGAACAGGTCTGATGGGTATCACCTCTGCCATCGTGCTCTTTGCGGTGATCTGGTTCATGGTGTTTTTCATCGCCCTGCCGATTCGGATCGAAACGCAGGGTGATCTGGGCAAGGTCACACCCGGCACCCATGCCGGATCGCCCGAGCATCATCACCTGAAGAAAAAGGCCTGGATCACCACCGGCATCGCCGTGGTCCTGTGGATCGTCATCGCGGGCGTGATCCTGTCTGGGGCCGTCACCATCCGCGATCTCGACATGTTCAACCGGATGGGTCCGGCCGCGCCTGAATAGCGTGGTAGAGATGGGTAAAGGTGGCCGCCCCCAGAATCGGGATGAGCAGGTTCACCAGCGGCACCGAGAGCGGCATCGCCATCAGCACCCCCGCCGCCCAGATGGTCCACCTGTGCCTGCGGCGCAGCGCGCGCGCCCCCTCGCGCCCGACCCGGCGCATCGCGGCCAACTGGAAATATTCCATGCCCAGCAGATAGCCGTTGAGCCCCCAGAAGATGAAGAGCGCGAAGGGCGTGAAAACCGCATAGAGCGCGAGCGCCACGATATTGGCGACGATCAGGATCCCGAGGAAATTCACCGTATCCTTGAGCGCCTCGCCAAAGGGAACGGGCCGCGCGGGCGAAAGGCCGGGATAGTGGCGCTCCTCCACCGCCTCGGCCACCGTGTCGAGAAACATCGAGGTGATGGCAGAGGCCACCGGCACCATCAGAAACACCGACAGCACGAGCATCAGCAGGAATGATCCGGCGCCCAGGAGATCGCCCACCCATGTCACCTCGCCGATGAGCGGCAGCGTGGTCGTGTCACCGACCGTCACCTGAATCACCCAGAGCACCGCTGCATAGGCCGCCACCAGCAGTGCCAGCGTCAGCCCGACGCCAAACAGCAAGACCCGGCGAAACCGCGGATCGCCGATCTGACCCACTGCCTTGAGAAAACTCGCAAAGATCATTGCGACATCCAGGTCGTGAGCGCCTCGGGATCCGGGCGCGGACGCTCGGGTGGCACGACAGTTCTGCTGCCGATATGAATGAACCCGGCGATCCGCTCATGGCCTGCGAGGCCAAGCGCGGTCTCGACGAAATCCCGGTCACAGCTGGCCCATCCGGTCAGCCAGTTGCCCCCCCATCCGGCGGCCAGCGCGGCGTTGAGCAGGCCCAGACAGACGCAGGCCACCGAATAGGTCTGCTCGAGGACGGGGATCTTCTCCGACGGCTTCGGGCTCTCGATCACCGCCACGGCAAGATGGCCATCGGCGAATTGCGACACCTGCTTGGCGATCTCCTCAGGCGCCCGGCCAAGCCGCGCGCCCACCTCCGGCACCAAACCCGCCAGCCGCAGGAGCGCGCCGCGTTCCAGCACGATCAGCCGCCACGGCTCCAGCTTGCCATGATCTGGCGTGCGCAAGGCGGCTGTGAGCAAGGGCCGCAGCGCCGCGCGGTCCGGCACGGGCAGGCTCAGCGTCCGTGCCGGGCACGACCGGCGGGTTTGCAGGAACTCAAGCGCGTCAAGGTTGGCAAGGTTGGATTGGGGCATGATGTGCTTTCAGATCAGGGATAGGCTACATGTCGGCAAAGCCGCCCGCGCGGTCAAGTCCCTGCGGCGTCGAAACCTCTTGGCGCAGGCCCCCGGCACGGTTAGCACAGGCCATGGACATCCCCGATCTCAGCCACTTGGCCCAGTCCGGCACCCGGATCAGCCTGCGCGTCACGCCCAAGGCCTCGCGCAACCGGATCCTGCGCGAGGGCGACGCCTTGCGCGTCTATGTCACCTGCATCCCCGAAGACGGCAAGGCCAATGCCGCCGTGCAGAAACTGCTCGCCAAGGCGCTCGGCCTGCCCAAATCCCGGCTGACCCTGATCCACGGGCACACCGCGCGCGACAAGGTGTTCGAAGTCTCCTAAGCCACCCCCGCCCGCAGCGCGTCATGGATATGCACCAGACCGCGCAGCATCCCGCCCTCGTCCACCGCAAAGAGCGCACTGATCTTGTGGGCGTTCATTACCCCCAGCGCCTCGGACAAAAGCGCCTCGGGCGCGATGCTGAGCGGGTTGCGGGTGGCGACCTCACCGGCGGTCCGCGCCATCAGATCCGCCAGATTGCGCCGCAGGTCGCCATCGGTGATCACGCCGATCAGCCGCCCGCCCTCGACCAGCGCCGCCACGCCAAAGCCCTTGGCCGTCATCTCGAGCAATGTCTCGCCCATCGGCGTCGATTCCGTGACAATGGGCAGCGCCTCACCCGCATGCATCACCGAGGACACCCGCAAGAGTTGAGCCCCCAGCGTGCCGCCCGGATGAAAGGCCAGAAAATTCTCTCGCTCGAATCCGCGCAGCCGCATCATCGCCACCGCGAGTGCATCGCCCAACGCCAGCGTGCAAGTCGTGCTCGTGGTCGGTGCCATGCCGATGGCGCAGGCCTCCGGCGCGTCGGGCAATTGCAGAAGGAAGTCCGCCTGCTGTCCCAGCGTGCTGCTGGCCCTCTTGGTGATGGCGACGAGCGGAATGGCAAACCGCCTGCTATGCGCGATGATATCCGCCAATTCGCGCGTCTCGCCGGAATTGGAGATCAGGATCACCGCATCGGCCTTCGTGATCATGCCCAGATCGCCATGGCTCGCCTCGCCGGGATGGACATATTGCGCGGGCGTGCCGGTGCTCGCCATGGTGGCGGCAATCTTGGCGGCAATATGCCCCGACTTGCCCATGCCCGACACGATCACCCGGCCCGTGACCTGCAACAACCGCGAGATCACGGCATCGAAATCCTCGGACAGCGCTGCCGTCATCGCCCCGAGCGCCTCGGCCTCGATGCGGATGACCTCGCGGGCAATCTCGCGCGGCGTCTCTCGTGCTGGCATGACCGGACCCTCCCATTGTGCGCGTCTCATAGCGCGCCGCGCGCGCGGGGCCAAGCCCCCCGCACCGCGCCATCCCAAAGCACGTCAGAACGCCAGTCCACCGCCTGCTTCACTGTTCCGAAAATACTCAAGGGGGGGCGGGGGACAGCGTCCCCCGTCGCTTGATTTTGCCTCTGGTCAGTCCACGCGCGGCACCCTAACGTCGCCGCCATGACCGACGATACCGCCATCCTCGACAGCCGCTATGCCTGGACGCGCCTTGCGCTCTCGCTCCTCATCGCCACGGTGGGCGGGGCAGGGATCTGGTCGATCGTCGTCGTCATGCCTGCCATTCAGGCCGATTTCGGGGTGGCGCGCGGCGATGTCTCGTTGCCCTATACGCTCACCATGCTGGGATTTGCGCTCGGCAATCTGGCGATCGGACGGATCGTCGACCGCTTCGGCATCACCCTGTCACTGATCGGCTCGGCGCTGCTGATTGCCGCCGCCACGGGCCTCGCGGCGCTCAGCCCCTCGGTGCAGGTGCTCAGTGGATTGCAATTCATCATCGGCTTCGGCAGCGCGGTCGGCTTCGGCCCGCTGATCGCCGATGTCTCGCTCTGGTTTCTGCGGCGGCGCGGTATCGCGGTGGCGATCGCGGCAAGCGGCAACTACCTTGCCGGGGCGATCTGGCCGATGATCCTTGCCGGGGTGCTCGCCGGTCAGGGCTGGCGGGCGGTCTATCTGGTGCTGGCCGGGGCGACGCTCGTCGTGGTCATTCCCCTGGCCCTCTGCCTGCGCCGCCGCGTGCCGCTTGTGGCGCGCGCCCATGCCGATACGCTCTCCTCTGCCCGCGCCCGCGCCACCGGTCTGTCGCCGCGCAGCCTGATGCTGCTTCTGGGCCTTGCCGGGGTGGCCTGCTGCGTCGCCATGTCGATGCCGCAGGTTCATATCGTGAGCTACTGCGTCGATCTCGGCTATGGCCCGGCCGTCGGCGCGCAGATGCTCTCGCTCATGCTTCTGGGCGGCGTCGCCTCGCGCCTGGCCTCGGGGGCGCTGGCCGACTGGCTGGGCGGGGTGCGCACGGTGCTGATCGGCTCGGGCCTGCAATGCCTCGCGCTCTTTCTCTACCTGCCCTCGGACGGGCTGACCTCGCTCTATGTCGTGAGCCTCGTCTTTGGCCTGGCCCAGGGCGGGATCGTTCCCGGCTATGCGGTCATCGTGCGCGAATACATGCCCAGCGACGAGGCCGGTCGCCGCGTGGGTTTCGTGCTCATGGGCACCATCCTCGGCATGGCCCTCGGCGGCTGGATGTCGGGCTGGATCTACGACCTGACCGGTAGCTATCGGATGGCATTCCTCAACGGCATCGCGTGGAACCTCCTCAATCTCGGAATCATCGTCCTGATCCTGACGCGCACGCGCACACGCGGCCCGGCTCCGCTGCCCGCCTGAGACGTTTAAACCTGTTGAGAACCGGCATCCTGCGGAGGTCCTGCCATGCGATGAACGCGGGGGCGGGTTGCAAATTCCGCATGTGTTTTCCATCACCGACCCCTTGCGCGCGAGCCAAAAACCAATATGTGCTGGCCGTGGCCGGGGGATCCGGCGCGGACCGGACCCTGAGACGCTGGAGATTGTCATGACCCGTGATGAATTCAACCGCGAACTGCGTGCGCATAGCGCCTCTTGGCAGGCCGTTGTGGTCGTCTACGGCCTGATTGTCGGCACTATGGTGCTGTCGGCGATGGCAATTCTCTGAGGGCGCGGCACGTCAATCCAGCCCGGATGTGAGAAGAGCCAGGCGAGTCCCAATCTAGACCCGCTCTATCAGGCCCCGGTGCCGCTGACCCTCGGATCATCCGTCGCGATCCGCGCAGAGGCAGCATCTCCCACATTGTCGATCCCGCGCTCCTCCAGAAGCGTGGTCAGCCAGTCGGGGTCCATCTCCGGCACGGAACTCAACAGAAGATCCGTATAGGGATGATGCGGCGGCTGGAACATCTCGTCCTTCGGCCCCTGCTCGATCACCTTGCCATGCTGCATCACCACCACCTCATCGGCGATCGAGCGCACGGTCGCCAGATCATGCGTGATGAACATATAGGCAAGGTTCATCTCGTTCTGCAGCCGGTCCAGCAGCCGCAGGATCCCCTCGGCCACCAGTTGATCCAGCGCCGAGGTCACCTCGTCGCACACGATGAACGTCGGATTGGCCGCCAGCGCCCGGGCAATGCCGATGCGCTGCTTCTGGCCGCCTGACAATTCCGGCGGATAGCGGTTGTAATAGAGGGCCGGCTCAAGCTCGATGAGATCGAGCAACTCGTCCACCCGGTTCTTGAGCGCGACCCCCTTGAGCCCCGAATAGAATGCCGCCGGACGCCCGATGATCTCGGAAATCCGCACCTTGGGATTGAGCGCGGTATCGGCCATCTGATAGATCATCTGGCATTGCCGCAACTGATCCTTGGTGCGGTCCCGGTAATCCGCCGGAAACGGCTTCCCCTTGAACAACACTTCGCCCTTCGAGGGCGGCAGCAGGCCGGTGATCACCCGCGCGGTGGTGGATTTGCCGGACCCCGATTCGCCGACCACCGCCACCGTCATCCCCTCATAGATGTCGAAACTCACATCATCGAGCACCTTGGCGCCGCCGGTATAGGCCGCATCCACGTTGCGCACCGAAATCAGCGGCACGCCATCCTTGGGCCGATGGCGTTGCGGGCTCTCGAAACTGCGCACGGCCCAGAGCGATTTGGTATAATCCTCCTTGGGATGTTCGAGCATTTCGCGCGTCGTGGCCTCCTCGACCTCCTCGCCCTTCAGCAGCACCTTGATCGTGTCGGCCATCTGCGCCACCACGGCCAGATCATGGGTGATGTAGATCGCCGCCGTGTTGAACTGATCCACGATATCGCGGATCGCGGCCAGAACCTCGATCTGCGTGGTCACGTCAAGCGCCGTCGTCGGCTCGTCAAAGATGATGAGATCGGGACGACACGACATCGCCATCGCCGTCATCGCCCGCTGCAACTGCCCGCCCGAAACCTGATGCGGATAGCGAAAACCGATCTCCTTGGGGTTGGGCAACCGCAGGCGCTCGTAGAGCATCATCGCATCCTCCTGCGCCTCCAGCCGCTTTTTCAGCCGGTATTGCAGCGGCGCCTCGGTGTGCTGGTCGATGATCTTGTGCGCCGGGTTGAACGAGGCGGCGGCCGATTGCGCCACATAGGCGATGCGCGATCCCCTGAGCGCGCGTCGCTCGGCCTCGGTCGCCGTGGTCAATTCCATCCCGTCGAACTCGATCACGCTGTCCACGATGCGCGTGCCGTCGCGGGCATAGCCCATGCAGGCCGCCCCGATGGTGGACTTGCCCGCGCCAGATTCGCCGATCAGCCCCATCACCTCGCCGCGATGCAGGGTCAGATCGACCCCCTTGATGATGTCGATCCAGGATTCGTTCGAGTAACCCTGAATCTTCAGGTTGCGGATTTTCAGCAGAACATCTTTCTTCTTGGTCATGGGGTTACACCTTCAGGCCAGAGGAACGGTAGAGCATCCAGTCCACCACGAAATTGACCGCGACGGTCAACAGCGCAATGGCCGCCGCAGGAATGAGCGGCGTGATGTCCCCGAATGAAATCAGCGTCGCATTCTCACGCACCATCGACCCCCAGTCGGCGGTCGGCGGCTGAATGCCAAGGCCAAGGAAACTGAGCCCGGCAATCAGAAGGAACACGAAACAGAATTCCAGCCCGAACTCGGCCACCAGAGGCGCGGTCGAATTGGGCAGGATCTCGCGCCGGATCAGATACCACGTCCGCTCGCCGCGCAGCTTGGCCGCTTCGATGTAATCCATCACCACGACGTTGCCCGCCACCGCCCGCGTCAGACGAAACACGCGCGGGCTGTAGATCACGGCGACGACCAGAATGAGGATGATCTCGGACGGGTTGAAGAGGATGAGCATCGCCCCGGCAAAGACCGCCGAAACCCCCGCCAGAACCGCAAGCCCGATCACCCAGCCCATCACGCTGCGCTCCGAAACCGCCGAGACCACCAGCAACCCGGTCACCATGGCAAAACCCGTGAGCAGCCAGAAACTCGTGGTGTCATTCGCCAGTTCGCCACCAAAGATCGACAGCATCAACAGCGCAAAGATCAGCGACGGGATCGACATGATCACATCCGATGTGCGCGCGATGACTTGATCGAACCAGCCGCCGCTCGTTGCTGCCAGCAACCCCGCAAGCGCGCCCAGCGTAAAGGCCAGCACCGTGCCCGCAAGCGCCAGCGCCACCGTGTTGCGCGCGCCGAATACCAGTCGGCTGAACATGTCGCGGCCCAGCTGATCGGCACCCAGCAGCATGTTCTCATCCGCCGGCGCAAAGGCCGAAGAGATCACCTCCGCCTCGCCAAAGGGCGCGATGAAGGGTGCAAAGATCCCGGCAATCGCGACCGTAAAGATCACGAACATCCCGAAGGCCGCCGTAAGCGGCGCGGTGCGCAACTCCTTGGCCATGTTCCTCGGGGCGATCATGATCAGGAATTCGCGGAACGCGTAGGACACCATCGCCGACAGCCCCAGCAGCCCCGCCGAGATCGCCACGATCCTGAGCGCGGCAACCCCGCCGATGATCCCCAGGATGAAAGAGACCAGCGTCAGCGAAAACAGCAGCAGAAACGCCGACCGCTTCTTGTAGTAAGCCGCAAGGCAGGAGGCGCCGAGAAGCAGCGTATAGTAGAGAATGACAAAAACGCTCATGTCCGCGTCCCCTTATTTCGGATGCCGCAGACGCGGATTGGTCAGGATAGATCCCACATCCGCCGCCAGATTGAGCAGGATGAAGGTCGCGGCAAAGATCAGGCAGCAGGCTTGCACCACCGGGAAATCGCGCTTCGAGACCGCGTCGACCAGCGCCTGTCCGATACCCGGATAGACGAACACCACCTCGACCAGCACCACACCGGTGATGAGATAGGCCAGGTTGAGCGCCACCACGTTGATGATCGGCGCCCAGGCATTGGGCAAGGCATGCTTGACGATCACCTTCCACGGCGGCGTGCCCTTGAGCCGAGCCATCTCGATGTAGGGGCTGGCCAGCAGGTTGATGATCGCCGCCCGCGTCATCCGCATCATATGCGCTGTCACCACCAGCACCAGCGTGAGCGCAGGCAGAAAGGTGCGGTTCAGCAACTCGCCAAAGCTCATGTCGCTGCTGAGGCTGGCAATCGCCGGGAACATGCCCCATTTCACCGAGAAATAGAGGATCAGGATATAGCCCAGAAAGAACTCGGGGCTGGAAATCGAGGTGAGCGTCGCCACATTCGCCACCCGGTCAAAGATCGAGTTGCGCGCAAGCGCCACCAGAACCCCGAGGACGATAGACACCGGCACCGCGATCACCGCTGCATAGGCAGCCAGAAAGAGGGTGTTGGCAAAACGCTCGCTGATCGTGTCCGCCACGCTCGCTCCGGTGACGATCGAATTTCCGAAATCGAACACCACCGCGCCCCTGAGCCAGTTGAGGTAGCGGATGATCGCCGGCTGATCGAGGCCCATCTCCTTGCGCAGCGCGGCGAGGTTCTCGGGCGTCGCGCCCTGACCCAGCACCGCCTGCGCGATATCGCCGGGCAAAAGCTCGACCATGAAAAATATGATGACCGAGATGACCAGTAGAATGATCAGCCCCAGTCCGAGCCGTTTTGCAACGAGCCCAAGAATATCCCCCATCTTTCCCTCTCCCTGTTTTCGCCTGCCACCTTGTTCCGGCGGGTCTTTTGACTCAGGCTAACAGTATTTTACGGTCCCGGTAGTGTTTTTTTTCTGTTTCCGCCACGCAAGGGCCGCGTGAGCCGGGCGAAGGGCCTTGCGACCCCTGCCAAGCACCGCAGGACTCGGACCCCGACGGGTGCCGCGTGGTTTGCAGATGCGCTCACGCAGAGAACCACCAGCGGCTGGCGGCACGCGCGCCGTCACAGCCCCAGCTGGCCGCGACATTCTCCGGGCGCTCCAGCCCCTTGCCCCGGGCATAGACCCAGTTGTTGAAGAATGGCAGCAGCGTGCCGCCGTCGTCGCGCATCAGCAGACACATCTCGCGATACATCTCGGCCCGCAAGGCCTGGTCCAGCTCCGCCTTGGCCTGCAACAGCAACTCGTTGAACCGCGCATTCTGCCAGCGGGTCTCGTTCCAGGCGGCGTCATCCTTGTAGGCCAGGGTGAACATCACATCTGGCGTCGGCCGCGCCCCCCAGGAAACCGCGCTGAACGGCTTCTTCAGCCAGACATCGGAGTAATAACCATCATTCGGCTCACGCACGACGCGGATGTTGATTCCCGCCGCCTTGGCCTGTTCGGCATAGAGCACACACATGTCGACCGCTCCGGTGTAAACGCTGTCGGCCACCGAGATATTGACGCTCAGACCTTCCTGCCCCGCCTCCTTGAGCAACGCCTTGGCCTGATCCGGATCATACGCGCGCTGCGGGATATCGTCGGGCCAATAGGGCTGCACCGGCGAAAGATGGAAATCATTGCCCTTGGTTGCGGCGCCAAACGCGATCTTCTCGATGATCTCGTCCCGATTCATCGCCAGTTTCAGCGCGGTGCGCACCCGCACATCGTCAAACGGTGCAGTATCGCAATGCATCGGCATGGTGATCGCCCCGCCCGAGGGAATATTGTCCACCGAGATGTTCGGATTACGCTGCAAGAGGGCCAGCGTCTTGAGCTCGATCAGCGACGCACAGTCGATATCCCCCGTCACCAGCGCGGTCTGGCGCGCATTCGGATCGTTGAGGACCAGCATCGTCACCTTGTCGAACCAGGCGCCATCCAGATGCCAGCCTTCGTGGCGGGTCAATTCCCAGCGGATTCCGAACTCGCCCGAGTCGATCTTGTAGGGACCGCTCCCGTCACCCGATTGCCAGTCGATCGTTCCATCGCCCTTCGAAGGACAGATCGCGAAATGGTAGTCGGTCATCAGCCAGGGCAGATCGGCATTGCCGCGCGCGAGACTGATCACAATCGTGTGATCGCCATCGGCGGTAATGTCCGTCACATCGGTCAACAGCGCCTTGGCCGCCGAGGTCGATCCCTCGCCGCGGTGATGATTGAGGCTGTCGATGACATCCTGCGACGTGACCGGCTTGCCGCTGTGAAACGAAGCGCCGGGATTGAGCTCGAACGTCCATTGCTTGGCATCCGGCGTCGCTTCCCAGCTCACCGCGAGATCCGGCCCGAGCGAATTGTCGGGCTCGATCAGCGTCAGATAGCTGCGGTGGGTATGCGCCAGAAAGATCATCTGCCGCGTCACATAGGTGCCCGGATCATGGGTATCCGAGGTGTTGCCATCATGCACGCCCCAGCGGAACGTGCCGCCGCGCGCCGCCGCGGCCTTGACGGAAGTGCCCCAGAGGCCGGTGGCCGCAGAGGCCGTGATCCCGGCGGCAGCGGCGAAATGCATGAAGGACCGGCGCGAGATATCCCCCCGGCGCGCGGCCTCTGCCAGCCTGTCCAGAAGGACCTGATCGGTTTTCTGTGTCATGAGATTCCCCTGTCTTGTGGTTGATCTGTCGTTGCAGCAGCCAGAGACCCATTGTTCTCGCATAGAGTGGTTCTCGCATAGAGCGAGACGGTCTGACGCGCGGTCAGGATACTTGAAAACGACATACTTCCATCAAACCACGAAAACGCCTGGTGTTCCACCCTCTGATCCAACAAAGACTCCAGCACCGCCAGAACCGTGTAAGATCAAGTATTTATGAACTTTTCAGGAGAGACGGCATCTTACGTCAAGGCCGACGCGCGCGCAGCTTGGAAAAAAACTCGTGTCGTTTTTTGAGCTCGCGCTCGAAACCACGCTCGACCGGCTGATAGAGAACCGGGCGCTTCATGCCCTCCGGGAAATAGTTCTGGCCGGAAAATCCGCCCTCGGCATCATGGTCATAGGCGTAACCCTCGCCGTATCCCTGCTCTTTCATCAACCGGGTGGGCGCGTTCAGGATATGTTTTGGTGGCGGCTCACTGCCCGTCCTCCTGGCCTCTCGCAAGGCCGCCTTGTAGGCGACATAACCGGCGTTCGATTTCGGCGCGAGCGCGAGATAAGTCACCGCCTGCGCCAGGGCCAACTCGCCTTCGGGACTGCCCAGCCGTTCGTAGATCTCCCAGGCGTGCAGGCACACCGTCTGAGCCTGTGGATCGGCGAGACCAATATCCTCGATCGCCATGCGGGTGATGCGCCGCGCGAGATAGCGCGGATCCTCTCCCCCCGTCAGCATCCGCGCCAGCCAGTAGAGTGCGGCGTCAGGATCAGACCCGCGCACCGATTTGTGCAGCGCGGAGATGAGGTTGTAATGCTCGTCACCGCTCTTGTCGTATTTCGCCGCCCGCTTCATCAGGCGGGTGGCGAGCGCCGCACTGTCCAGCTTGCCAGAGACCTTCCAGGCCGCCACCTGCTCGATCAGATTGAGGAGTGCGCGCCCGTCACCGTCAGCCATCTCCAGAAGCGCCTCTCGCGCCGGACCGTCAAGCGGCAGGGCACGGCCCAAGTCCCGCTCGGCGCGCTGCGCCAACCGTTCCAGATCGCCAAGGGTCAGACGGGTCAGCACCAGCACCTGCGCCCGGCTCAGCAGGGCGGCGTTCAATTCGAAGGATGGATTCTCTGTCGTGGCCCCGACCAGCAGGATCGTGCCATCCTCCATATGAGGCAGGAATCCGTCCTGCTGCGCCTTGTTGAAACGATGGATCTCATCGACGAACAAGAGCGTCCCCTGCCCGTTGGCGCGCCGATGCTTGGCCTCCTCGAACACCCGACGCAACTCGGGAACACCGGTAAATATCGCGCTGATCTGCACAAAATGCAGGGCTGTCTCATCCGCCAGAAGCCGCGCAATGGTGGTCTTGCCCACGCCCGGCGGCCCCCAGAAGATCAGCGATGTGAGACTGCCAGAGGCCAGCATGACGCCAAGCGGCGCCTCCGGACCCAGCACCTGATCCTGACCGATCACCTCTGCCAGCGCGCGGGGACGCAATCGATCGGCCAGCGGGCGCGGGGCGGGCTTGGCCGGCGGCGTGGCGTCACTGTCAAAGAGATCCGCCATGATGCCTCAAACCCGCAGCCGCAACACGACGCGCTGCGCGCCACGCTGCACCTCGAGCGCAAGAGAGCGCCCGACCGCCTCCAGTGCTGCGGCGGCGCTGACACTGTCAGAAAACGAAATCCCGTTCAGGCCGCGCAGAATATCGCCAGCCTGCAATCCGGCCCGTGTGCCATAAGGGCCGGGATCCTCGACGATCACACCCTCGGCGGTCAACGGCAGACGATACTGATCGATCACCGCCGGATTGACGGTTGAGAGCACCATCTGCGGCAATGCCGCGCGCGGCCCGGTTTCCACCGTGGCACGCGGCGGATCTTCGAGGGCGACCATCATGGCCACCTCGATCTCGGCCATCACGCCATCCCGCAAGCGGGTGATCAAGGCGGTCCTGCCAATCCCGGCCAAAGTCATCCGATAGACCATCTCGGCGGGGCTGTTCACCGGCTGCCCATCGACGGCCGTGATCACGTCACCGGCCCGCACTGCCGCCGCAAAGCTGCTCTGCGGATGGACCTGCGAAATCACGATCCCGTCCGGGCGTGGCAGGCCCAGCCCCTCGGCCATGTCCGGCGTCACCGGTTGACCGCCGAGGCCGGCCCAGGGCCGTTCGAGTTTGGTCTTGCCCGCCTGCGCCTGCGCCACGACCTGAGCCACCAGCGCGGACGGGATTGCGAAACCGATCCCGTTCGAGCCACCCGAGCGCGACAGGATCGCGGTGTTGATGCCAATCAGATCGCCATTGACATCGACCAGCGCACCCCCCGAATTGCCCGGATTGATCGGCGCATCGGTCTGGATGAAATAGCCGCGCGCCGTGCCCATCGCCGTGCCCGACCGCGCCAGACCCGACACGATGCCGCTCGAGACGGTCTGACCCACGCCAAAGGGATTGCCGATCGCAAGAACCAGTTCGCCCACCTCCACGCTGTCGCTGTCGCGCAGACGCAGCGTGGGCAGATCCGGCGCGCCATCAAGCTGCAACACCGCCAGATCGGCCTCCTCATCCCCCAACAGAACCCGCGCGCCATATTCGCGCCGGTCGTTCAGAACCACGCGAATATCAGTCGCTTCGCCCACCACGTGATAATTGGACACCACAATCCCGTTCGAAGACAGGATCACCCCCGATCCGAGCGAGTTCTGCACCTGCGGCCGGCCGGCTCCGAATTCCTCGAAGAACCGGCCAAAGAACGGATCCCCCGCAAAGGGGCTGCGTCGCGCCGCGACCACGCGGCGGGCGTAGATGTTGACCACCGCAGGTGCCGCCTTGCGCACCACGGGCACAAACCCCAGCGAAATGTCGGCCGGGCTGACGGGAACGCGGGTCTCGGCCACAACCGGGCCCGCAAGCACAATCAGAAACATGCAGAGAATGCGGAACAATCAGACCTCCACGCCGCTCGACGGTCAGCGACAGGATATGCGGGCGGCCTGCGGCCAATGCAAGCCTGCCGTGTTTCTTCTTGGTCCAAATACCCAAATTGCCACAAACGACAACCCCCGCCGGTGAGGGCGGGGGCAACACCGTGGACCCGGGCGGCCCGGATCTATTCTTCGTCGGCCATCTCTTCGGCAGCGACGCGGGCCTTGTCGCCTGCGCCCTTGGCATTGAGATCGCGATCGACGAATTCGATGATCGCCATCGGCGCCATATCGCCATAGCGGAACCCGGCCTTGAGCACCCGGACATAACCGCCCTGACGTTCCGCATAGCGCGGGCCAAGAACGTCGAACAACTTGGCCACATAGGCGTCTTGTTTCAGTTGGGCCGCTGCCTGACGGCGCGCGTGCAAATCCCCACGTTTGCCCAGCGTGATCAGCTTCTCGATGATCGGGCGCAATTCCTTGGCCTTTGGCAAGGTGGTCTTGATCTGCTCATGTTCGATGAGCGAGCCGGCCATGTTCGCCCACAGCGCCTTGCGGTGCTCATGGGTGCGGTTGAGGCGGCGGTATCCTCTGGCGTGACGCATTTTCTATCTCCTAAGCGTTTTTGCTTTGTCCGGGGGGCTGATGCGTGTCAGCTCCCTCTCCTTGGGGCAGGATTGCCCGTCGTGTCAGTGTGCCGATTTCTTGAAAAGAAATCGGTCCGGAAACTTTTCAAGTTTCCGGCTCCGTGGTCAAAAGGCGTCTTCGAACTTCTTGGCCAGATCCTCGATATTGTCAGGCGGCCAGTCCTCGACATCCATTCCAAGGTGCAGACCCATTCCCGAGAGCACTTCCTTGATCTCGTTCAGGGACTTGCGGCCAAAGTTCGGGGTGCGCAGCATCTCGGCCTCGGTTTTCTGGATCAGATCGCCGATATAGACGATGTTGTCGTTCTTGAGGCAATTGGCCGAACGCACGCTGAGTTCCAGCTCGTCCACTTTCTTGAGCAGGAGCGGATTGAATTCCAGCCCATCCTCATCATCCAGACGGGTAGCCGATTCCGGCTCGTCGAAATTGACAAACACCGACAGCTGATCCTGAAGGATGCGGGCGGCATAGGCCACCGCATCATCCGGGGTCAGCGATCCGTCCGTCTCGATCTTCATGGTCAGTTTGTCATAGTCCAGAACCTGACCCTCGCGGGTTGGCTGCACATCATAGCTGACCTTGGTGATCGGCGAATAGATGGCATCTATGGGAATGAGACCGATCGGGGCATCCTCGGGCCGGTTCTTGTCGGCAGACACATACCCCTTGCCGGTGTTCACGGTCAATTCCATGAACAGATCGGCCCCTTCATCGAGATGGCAGATCACATGCGCCTTGTTGAGGATCTCGATCCCGGCGCTGTCCGAGATATCGCCAGCGGTCACGACACCCGGCCCCTTGGCATTGACCGACAGACGTTTGGGTCCGTCCACTTCCATGCGGATAGCGACACCCTTGAGGTTCAGAACGATGTCCGTGACATCCTCGCGGACACCGGCAACCGACGAAAACTCGTGCAGCACATTGTCGATCTGCACGGCGGTGATGGCGGCCCCTTGCAGCGAGGACATCATCACGCGGCGCAGCGCATTGCCCAGCGTCAGGCCAAAGCCACGTTCCAGCGGCTCGGCCACCAGCGTGGCCTGACGCAGCGGGTCATTGCCCGGCTTCACGTCAAGTTGTGTTGGCTTGATCAGTTCGGCCCAGTTCTTGTGGATCATGCGTCCCTCCATTCCAGTTCTGTTCCCATGTCCAAAGGTCCAGAACGCCCGAGGTTATAAATGACGAAGGCGGACCGCACATCTGCGCGGCCCTGCCTGAATAGCGATCGAATCAGACCCGGCGGCGTTTCGGCGGCCGGCAGCCGTTATGCGCCATCGGGGTCACATCACGGATCGAGGTGATGTTGAAACCGACGGCTGCAAGCGCACGGAGCGCCGATTCACGGCCCGAGCCCGGCCCCTGAACCTCGACATCCAGAGAGCGCATACCATGTTCCTGAGCCTTGCGCCCGGCATCTTCTGCCGCCATCTGCGCGGCATAGGGCGTCGATTTGCGCGACCCCTTGAAGCCCATCGTGCCGGCCGAGGACCAGGCGATCGCATTGCCCTGCACGTCAGAGATCAGGATCTTTGTGTTGTTGAAGGACGAGTTCACATGCGCAACGCCAGTGGCGATGTTCTTGGAAACTTTCTTCTTGGTGCGTTTGGTATCACGTGCCATATCTCATGCCCTCCTTATTTCTTCTTGCCGGCAATGGCCTTTGCGGGGCCTTTGCGGGTGCGGGCATTTGTATGGGTGCGCTGACCACGCACCGGCAGATTCCGCCGATGACGCAGACCGCGATAGCAACCAAGATCCATCAGGCGCTTGATGTTCATCTGCGTCTCGCGGCGCAGGTCGCCTTCCACGGTGTAATTGGCGTCGATATGTTCGCGCAGCGCGAGCGTCTCGGAATCCGAAAGCTGATTGACGCGGCGCGAAATATCGATGTTCACAGCTTCGCAGATGGCTTTGGCCGACGCATAGCCAATTCCGGTGATGTAGGTGAGGGCGATTGGAACCCGTTTGTTGGTCGGGATGTTGACGCCGGCGATACGTGCCAAGTGCAGTTTCCTTTTTGTTGCGGTTCCGTAGCACCAGAACCTTTTTTCACAACGCAAGCCCGAGGCGCAATCGCTCCGGGCCGCAGCTGAATTCGGATGAGCGACTCAGGTCGGGCGATGCCCCGACCGAGAATCAATCTCGGGGTCAAGAAAGGGCTGGTTATTGGGAAATGAGCAGGGCGTCAAGCCCCAGATCCCTCTCTGTCAAGCGCGCCCTCGATTGCCGTCTGAACCGCCTCGATTTCGCCCAGACCATCGACCGTGGTGAGTTGTCCATGCGCATAGTAGTAACCGATCAGCGGCGAGGTCTTCTTGTAATATTCCATCAGACGGTTGCGCAGAGCGTCAGCCGTGTCATCGGCACGGCGGCGGATGTCGGTAGAGCCGCATTTCACGCATTTCCCATCCGCGGGCCAGGGCTTGGTGATGTCGTTATAGACCTCGCCGCAGGCGCCGCAGGTCGAGCGCGCGGTGATGCGTTCGACAAGCGCCTCGTCATCGACGCGCAACTCGATCACCGCGTCGAGCGTTTCGTCCTGCTCTTCCAGCAGATCGGCCAGCGCATCGGCCTGTGCAAGGGTGCGCGGAAAGCCGTCAAAGATGAAGCCGCCGCGTTTTTCGCCCTGCAACCGTTCGCGAATGAGCCCGATCACGATCTCGTCCGTCACCAGATCGCCGCGGGCCATCACATCCGCCACGATGCGGCCCATCTCTGATCCGCTGTCCTTGGCCTCGCGCAGCATGTCGCCGGTCGAAAGCTGGATCATGTCGCGGGTCTCGACCAGATGATGCGCCTGCGTGCCCTTGCCCGCCCCCGGCGGCCCGAGAAGAATGATGTTCATCGGCGCGTCACCCCGCCTCGACGCGGCCGTTTCTTGCCCTTGCCGCTCAGCTGAGATTTCTCGATCAGACCTTCATACTGATGCGCCAGCAGATGCGACTGAACCTGCTGGATCGTGTCCATCGTGACCGACACCACGATCAGAACCGAGGTGCCGCCAAAGTAGAAAGGAATGGCAAACTGATTGCGCAGGATTTCCGGCAGCAGACACACCGCCGCCAGATAGGCCGCGCCCAGCACCAGCACCCGGTTCACAACGTAGTCAAGATACTCCGCCGTGCGCTTGCCGGGACGGATTCCGGGGATAAAGCCGTTCTGGTTCTTGAGATTCTCCGCAACCTCATCGGTCTTGAACGACACGTTAAAGGTGTAAAAAAAGGTGAAAAACACAATCATCGCCGTAAAAAACACCAGATAAAGCGGCTGACCGGGGCCGAAATAGGCCATGACCGTGGACATGATCGGATTGGTCTGATTGCCCGAAAAGGTGCTGATCGTCGCGGGCAGGAGCAACAGCGAGGAGGCAAAGATTGCCGGGATCACGCCCGCCGGGTTGACCTTGATCGGCAGATGGCTCGACCCGCCATCATACACCTTCATCCCCACCTGACGGCGCGGATACTGGATATGGATCTTGCGCAGACTGCGTTCCATGAACACCACAAAAGCAATCACCACCACCACCATGAGCATCACCCCGATGATCACCGCCGGGCTGATCGCGCCGGACCGGCCAGAGGCAAAGAACTGCGCCAATGCGGCGGGCACTTCCGCGATGATGCCGACAAAGATAATGAGCGAAATGCCGTTACCGATGCCGCGCGCGGTGATCTGCTCGCCCAGCCACATCAGGAACATCGTGCCGCCGATCAGCGTGATCATGCAGGAGACGATGAAAAACGCCCCCGGATTGGTCACGATCTCGCCCGCCTGCAAGCTGACGGCCAGGCCATAGGATTGCAGCGTGGCCAACAGCACCGTGCCATAGCGGGTGTATTGGTTGATCTTCTTGCGCCCCTGCTCGCCCTCTTTCTTGAGCTGCTCAAGTGCCGGCACCATGGCCGTCAGCAGCTGCACGATGATCGAGGCCGAGATATAGGGCATGATGCCCAGCGCAAAGATGCCCATCCGCCCCAGCGCACCACCGGTGAACATGCTCAGCATGCCGCCGATGCTGGCCTGGGCACCTTCCATGAAATCGCGCAAGGCCGCACCATCAATACCCGGCACCGGAATGAATGTGCCCAGACGATAGACGATCAGGAGTCCTAGGGTGAAGAAGATGCGCTTGCGCAGATCGGTGGCTTTGCCCAGCGCGGCCCAACTTGTATTGGCCGCCATTTGCTCTGCTGCAGATACCATTCGCGGGTCTCTTTCATATGTCAACGCCGCCTTGGGCTGTTTTCCAGCTCAGGCGGCGTCAAGGAAAACTCGAGGCATATGTAAGCGGCACCGAGGCCGCTCACAACCTCTTATTCAGCGGCCTGCACGGTTGCGACCGTCAGCGTTCCGCCCGCCTTTTCGACCGCCACGACCGCCGCGCGCGACGCGCCGGTGACGGCGATGGTCAGCTTGGCGGTAACATCCCCCTTGGCCAGAACCCGGATCCCGTCGAGCTTGCGGCGCACGACGCCAGAGGCCACCAGCACGTCCTCGGTGATCGCGGCAGAAGCATCGAGTTTCTTGGCATCGACGAATTTCTGGATCAGGCCGAGATTGATCACGGCATAGGATTTGCGGTTCGGCTTGGTAAAGCCGCGCTTGGGCAGGCGCTGATAGAGCGGCATCTGGCCACCCTCGTAGCCGCCGATCGCGACACCCGATCGCGATTTCTGACCCTTGATCCCCCGGCCACCGGTCTTGCCCATGCCAGAACCCGGACCACGGCCGACCCGCTTCTTGCGCTTGTTGGCCCCGGGATTGTCGTGCAGTTCATTCAGTTTCATTGTCGCTATCTCCTTGCCGGATGCGGCCCCCAGCGACGGGAGCGACCGAACGCGGCGTGTCTGTGGTTGAGTCGGACCCCATCCTAGGGCCACCGGGCGCGTATAGACGCAGGGCGTGCAGGGATCAAGAGCCTTGACGGGCCGGGCAACGTCGCGCCTCAGCTGCCCGAGAGCTTCAGCCCCGCCACACCAAAGACGATCGCAGCGGCAGAGACGATCTTCAGCGCCGAAAGACTTTCCCCAAGCAGGGCAAAACCAAGGATCACCGTGCCCAGCGTGCCGACAGCGGTCCAGATCGGATAGGCCACGCTCACCGGCAGCGTCTTGAGCGCGAGGGTGAGAAAGCCGATGCCGCCGATCACCCCGATGATCGTGATGGCGGTCGCCAGCGGCCGCGTGAAGCCCTCGGAATATTTCATGCTCATCGCGAAGGCGACCTCGAACATCGCCGCGAGGCCCAAGTAAACCCATGCCATCGTCATTCTCCCTGATGCCGGGATGCGCCCGAACCGGGGCATTTCATGTCCGTTTACAGGAACTGCGCGCGGACGGGAACAGGCCACGCGGCCTGCCGCAGAGCAACCGCGCGTGCGGCTCATTGGAGTTGACGCCATAAAGGGCCTGCACCTCTGCGCGCTCGGATGCTAAGATCCCCGCATGACGCCGCGCGCCCAGATACGCCTCCGCCCGCTGCCCCGGATGTCCCTCACGGGCGCTATCCTCGGGCTGGTGCTCGGCGCGCTCCTGCTGCCCGCACCCGTCGCGGCTGACACCGGTGACAGCCCGCCGCGAACCGGGCTTCTGTGGCTCAGCAGCAGCTTGCCCGCCGTCTTTCCGCTTCAGGTCAGGACCAGAGCGGGACAGGACTATTACCTGACGCTGATCCATGACGAGACCGGGCAAGCAACCCTGGCCGCCTATATCGTGGGGGGCGATTTCTTTCGCGTTCTCGTCCCGCCGGGCAGGTATGAGTTGCACCTTGCCTCCGGTACCCACTGGCAGGATGAAGATCGCCTCTTTGGTGCGCGGACCCGGTTTTACAAGATGGGCGCGCCCCTGCTGTTCGAGACGCGCGGCATCGGCACCAAGGCCGGTCACATCGTCGATCTGCGCGCCCTCGACGAACCGACGGCCGCGGTCTCTGTCTCGCCGCTGGCGATCTGCCAGCGTTACGGCGCGGATCTGACGGGCTCGCCGCTGTCGCCGCCCGCCTTCGTGCCCTTGACCGAGGATCCCGACGCGCCGCGCCCGAGGTTGCGCTTCTCGGTCAGGACCCGGGTCTGCGACTGAGGTCTGTCCCTGGGCGTTGCGCCCTGCTCCGGGGCGCGGGTCAGCCCACCGGCGGATTACACCAGTCCGATGGCGCAAAGGGACGGCTGAGCGCGCGCTCGACCAGATCGAGCCGATCCTGACCGTAGAACGGATCACCATCGACGAAATAGGTCGGCGAGCCAAAGACCGACCTCGCGATCGCCTCGGCGGTATTGGCTGCGTGAATCGCCTGCACCGGCTCCGACCGAGCCGCCGCGAGGAGCGTCTCGGGATCGAGGCCACAGCCCGCGATCAGCGTCGCGAGCGTCGCCGCATCGGCAATATCGGCATCGTCGCGCCAATGCGCACCAAGGATCGCATGTGAGAGCGCATCCGCGCCCTGTCCCGCCTCCTGCGCGGCGATGATCACGCCATTGGGCAGGTCGAGCGGATTGTCGTGATGCGTCGGGCGGTGGCGGATCACCTCGACACCGCGAAACTCGGCCCAATGCTCGATGTCGCGGCCAAAGAAATAGTCCACATGCGCCTGCGTGCGCCCAGCAAAGGACAGCCCCCCCGCCGCCTCGACCACAGGCGAGAGGTAGATCGGTCTGTGCACCAGCCGCGCCCCATGGCGGGCGCAGATCTTCAGCACCTGCGCCGAGCCAAGCCAGGCAAAGGCGGAATGGGCGGAATAGAAATAGTCGATCACCGGCATGGGCCGCACCCTACCCGCATCGGCTCAACTCCGTCATCACAAGCATGTGTATCTGGACAATCCTCGTCGGCGCGTTAAAATACCTCAGTCTTTGGAGGCTGCCTTGCGCGCCCTGCCCTTCGCCCTCGCTTTCGCTTTGCTTGCCCCGCTTCCCGGCCACGCGCCACAGGCGTCGACGGGATGCACCATCGATGCGATGCTGGTCTTTGATGGCTCTGCATCGATGAACGAACTGAGCTTTAACCCGACTGCGCCGTCGCGGATCAAGGAAGCGCGCGTGGCCCTGCGTCAGGCGATGCCCGATATCGCACCGTTCCGAAGAATCGGCCTGATCACCTATGGGCCGGGGGGCAAGAATAGCTGTTCGGGTATTACCTTGCGGTTCGCGCCTCACCCCGATGCAGCGAGCGATGTGATCGCCGACATCGAGTCGCTCCATCCCGGCGGTCTCACCCCGCTTGCCGCCGCCGTGACGACTGCCGCAAATGTGCTCGGATACCGCACCCAGTCGGGCATCATCGTGCTTGTCACCGATGGCAACGAGACCTGCGGCGGCACGCCCTGCGCGCTTGGCGCACGCCTCGCGGCAGAGGCGCGCGACCTCACCGTGCATGTCATCGGCTTTCGGGTGGCCCATGACCCTTTCTCGTGGAACAGCCCCGAGGCCTCCGGCTATGACGGCGAAACCGTCGCCAAATGCCTTGCCGACAGCACCGGCGGCCTGTTCGTTTCGACGAATACGATCGATGAACTGGCTGCGGCCCTTCGTGATACGCTCGGCTGTCCGATGCTGAGCGATCTGCCGCCCGACCTTTCCCTGCCCGGGCGACGGCGCATCCCGATTTTGATCGAAACGATCATCGACCATGAGAAGACGCGAATTCATCAGTTTGAACGTCATTCTCGACAATACCGGATTGCCGAGTGGCTCGCCTACAGACGCAGGGCGTCCGCCGATGCCGTTGACTCATTGGCAAAGGGTATTTGACGGTTTTCCCGGACGCAGAGCCGGCTCTCCCGAACCGCATCCGAACGGTTGCTGATGGCGACAGCCGAGTGATGCATCCCCTTGACGGATGACATATCCCCATGGTGTACGACATGTCGAAACGACCGTTCAAGGACGGAGCAGAGCCGCCATGCAACCCTTTAGCCAAAGTAATTGAGGCAGAATCCAATCGACAACCACGCGGCATCCGGATTGCTACTGACAACGAATTCAAAGGCCCTTAAACTGTCAGGGCGGCTTGTCAGGCCGTGCCCATGACCAAAGTCGATAAAATCGTTCAGACGATCCGTGACGAAATCGTTTCAGGAATTCTGCCCCAAGGCCGTCGATTGCTGTCATTGCGCCGGGCGACCGAGGAGTTCCGCGTGTCGAAGACGACCATGGTGGAAGCCTACGAACGGCTGAGCGCGCGCGGGCTGATAAGATCGGTGCAGGGCTCCGGTTTCTACGTCTCCTCCGCCGAAAGCTTCATGGTGCCCGAACCCAACCCGCCCCGGCATGTCGCCGAGGCGATCGACATGATCTCGTTGCTGACGGCGCAACTGGATCAGAACCACGCGGTGCGGATCGGCGACGGTCGACCACCTGAATCCTGGATGCAAGGCGCCATCCCGAGCCAGTTCCCGAAAAACCTGTTCAGCAAGATGGACGGGGACCAGTCCGGATACGGTAGCGCCTATGGTCATTCGACACTGCGCGAGATGATCGCCGTCAAGCACAACCGCGATGGCTTGCCAATTTCGACCGACCAGATCGTGACGACCTTCGGGGCCAATCACGCGCTGGACCTGATCATCCGACGGTTTCTCGAGCCGGGCGACACCGTCCTTGTGGATGACCCAGGGTATTATCCGCTTCTGGCCAAGCTCAAGCTGCACAAAATCAATGCAATCGGTGTACCCCGCACTACGGAGGGAACGGACGTGGATGTGATTCGTGCCGTGGCCCGTGACCTGAAACCCAAGATCTTCTTCACCCAATCGACCTGCCAGAATCCCACCGGATCTTCCTACAGCCTTGCCTGCGCCCATGCGGTTCTGCAATCAGCGATGCAGTTCGGATTCATGGTGGTGGACAACGACCCGTTTACCGATCTTCCCGATCAGCAGGGCGTCCGGCTGGCCTCGCTTGACCATTTTCAGTCGGTGATCGCGATTTCCAGCTTCTCCAAGCTGCTGTCGGCCAGCTTTCGCGTAGGATACCTTGTCGCCGCGCGGAAAGTCGCGCGGGAAATGACAGCGCTCAAGATGGTGACGACGGTCAACAGTTCACGGTTTTCAGAGATGATCGTCGCCGACATGATCGTCAGCCAGAGGTATCAAAAGCACCTCAAGCGGCTCAAGCAACGGATCGATGCGGCCCGGCAAAGCTACCTGTCGCGGATCACCCAGCTTGGACTGAAGGTGTTTGATCCCAACGAACGGGGGTTTTACAGCCTTCTTCTGCTGCCTGACCATATTGATGAGTCGCAATTGGCCCGCAATGCCAGCGACAAGGGGATCTTTGTGGCCCCGGGCCGGTTGTTCCGCACGGGGGATTACAGCGGACCCGCCACGCTGCGTGTGAATGTGACCCGGTCCGAAGGCCCGCAGTTCTATCGCTTCCTCAAATCCGAAATCGGAGCTTGAGCGCCAGAGCACAGGGCAGCGCCCCGTTCGCGTTTGCGATCTTGACCGCCGGGACCCTCAACGCAAGCGGTTTGCGGCCTGTTCGGGCAGCCAGGTCACGATGTCGGGGAAGATCACGAACAGCATCAAGATGACAACCTGGATCAGGAAGAAAGGCACCACGCCGCGATAGACCTGACCGATGCTGATCGTGTCAGCCCCGGAATGATCCCGGCGATGAACATCTGTCCGATTGAAATCTGGGCGGTGATTGCATAGACGATCGTCACCACCGACGGCGGGATCAGAATGCCAAGCGTCCCGCCCGCGCAGATCGCGCCAAGCGCCAGCGGCGGATCATACTTGCGTGACAACATCGAGGGCAGCGCCAGGATGCCCATCGCCGCAACGGCGGCTCCGACCACGCCGGTCATCGCCGCCATGATGGTGCAGATCACCACCGTCCCGATGGCTAGACCGCCGGACAACCCGCCAAACCATGTTTCCATCGCCTCGTAAAGATCGTCGATGATCTGCGATTTTTGCAAGATCGCTGCCATCAGGACGTAGAGCGGGATCGCCATCAGCGATTCAGAGGTCATCGTCTCGAAGGTATTCAGCACCGTAACAATCAGCGCACTTGGCCCCCACAGCGTCGCCGTGGCAAGGAACGCGATGGCCCCCAGCACGAAGGCGAGACCGGCCCCGCTGAGCATCAGAACCACCAGAGATGTAAACATCCCTACCAGGATGAGTGAACTTTCCATCAGGGCTTGTGCCCCCGCAGCGCGTACCAGATCTCGGCTGCGGCTTGCAGCATCAGAAGAAATGCGGCAACAGGCAGCACGATCTTGGTGGGCCAGATCACCGGGTTCCACGCGGAATAGCTGGTTTCACCGTATTGATAGGCCTGCACAGCCAGCGGTGCGCTGAACCGGATCAGGACAGCACCAAACAGAAGCGCCAGCACCGCAGCTACAACCGCCAGCAGAACGCGCAGCGCTCCGGTGGCGCGCGAGGACACAATATCGACCGCGACATGGCCACCGAGATGCAGAAGATAGGGCCCGCCCAAAAGGAAAAACGGCCCGAAGAGCAGCGTTGCAAGCTCTGGCCCCCAACCGGTAGGGCTGTGAAAGAAATAGCGGGAAATCACTTCGAACAGCATCAGCGCCGCGATCACGTAAACCAGCCACTTGGTGGCCTCGAAGGTCCGCAAGCCTTGCCGCGATGATCGGCTTGCCTTACACCACGTCAAAACGGATGGCGCGCCGGCTCTGCACCCGCATGAGGAGCCCGACCGAACCGGCTGCCAAACCCGGCCCCTGCCGCGCAGATCAAAGACCTGAGAAAAAGCCAACGCTGCGCATCCCGCACTCTCATTTTGCGGTCGCAAGCCGAAGACTGGAAAACATGGCGACCGCGACCGACGCAACAGCGGTCTGCGCGATGTGTCAGACCTCAGACCCCGGCCACCACCGCATCTCGATCAGCTTCCAGACCACGGCCGCGACATAGGCCAGACACAGAACGATCAGCGCCGACCAGGTGAAGATCACCAGCGCCGCCGCGATACAGCCAAAGGCCAGCAGGAAGAACTTGACATTCTCGCGCGAGATCTTGGTTTTCTTGAACGACCAGACCGGCACCGGCGAAATCATCAACAGGCCGACCCCCGCCATGTAGATCCCGATCAGCAGCGCAGGTGGTTTGGTCATCCCCGGAATGGCAAAGGTCACGAACATCGGCAGCATCGCCAGCAGCGCGCCCGCAGGCGAGGGCAGACCCTCGAAATACGCCCCCGATCCGCCCTTGGCATCGCCGCTCTTGGCGCTGACATTGAACCGCGCCAGCCGCATCACGCAGCAGATCGCAAAGAACAGCACCGCGATCCAGCCCGCGTGGCGTGCGTCCTGCAAGCCCCAGTAATAGATCACCAGCGGCGCGGCGACGCCGAAATTCAGAAAATCCGCGAGCGAATCGAGCTCCGCCCCCATCGCGCTCGAACTGCGCAAGAGCCGCGCGATGCGCCCGTCAAGCCCGTCAAGCACGCCCGCGATGAGCAAGAGTTGCACCGCGCGCACATAATCGCCCTGCACCCCCAGCCGGATCGCGGTGACGCCCGCACAGATCGCCGCCACGGTCAGCATGTTGGGCAAAAGCTGCGCCAGCGTGACCTCCTTGCGCGGGTTGAGATCGGGATCCTCCATCATTGGCCCAGCTCCGCGATCACCGTCTCGCCAGCCACCATGGTCTGTCCCACCCGCACCTGCGGGCGCACGCCATCGGGCAGATAGACATCGAGCCGCGAGCCAAAGCGGATCAGGCCGAACCGCTCGCCGCGCGCCAGATGCGCGCCCTCAGTCGTGAAACAGACGATGCGCCGCGCCACCAGTCCCGCGATCTGCACCACCGCCAGCGGACGGCCATCCGCCATCTCGATCACCACACTGTTGCGCTCGTTATCCGCGCTCGCCTTGTCGAGCGAGGCATTTAGAAACTTGCCGGGCCGGTAGGCCACCCGCACCACCCGCCCCGCGACCGGGGCACGGTTCACATGGCAGTTGAACACGCTCATGAAGACGCTGACGCGGGTGAGCGGGCTGTCCGGCAGACCCAGTTCGGCGGGCGGCACCGCAGGCTCGATCAGCGAGACCATGCCATCGGCGGGGCTGACGATCAGACCGGGGCGCTCGGGCGTCACGCGCGCGGGATCGCGAAAGAAGTAATAGCACCAGACGGTGAGACCCGCGCCAATCCATCCCAGCGGCTCCCAGATCAGAAAAAGCACAACCGTGACAGCGGCAAAGATCGCCACAAAGCGCCGCCCCTCGGGGTGCATCGGCTTGAGAAAGGTCTCATGCATCTTCATGGGGCAGGCTCCGGGCGGCGGAAGGGATTGCTCTCTACCGCCTAAGCCGGTTGCCCGCGATGTTCAAGGTCGGAGCGGGGCGCGCGTTTGCTCGATGTCACCGCCGGGTCAGATGGTTTGCGGTCCGGGTCATGACTTCCACCGGTGAAAAACACGGCTGAGGACCGATTTGACCCCTTTGCGGCGAAAACCGGAAGATCGGGGAACCCGATTTCTTGAAAAGAAATCGGACCGGAAACTTTCAAAGTTTCCGGGGCTTCGGTTCCGATCCGTCCCGCTGAGCAGACCTTGGTGCGGCGCAGCGTGAAGGTCTGGAAACCTCGGAGGCCCACGTGACGCTTTCCCGTCATCCCCCCATTCCCTTTCCTCCGCGCCCGTGCCAAACTCCAGTGCATGAGCACCCCCATCACCTCTCCAGACGGCACCCCGGCCAGCCGCTTTGCCTTTGGCACGATGCAATTCGGCGACGGCGCGGACAAAGCCGCCGCGCGCGCCATGTTCGAGGCCTGCCTTGCAGCGGGCCTCACCCATTTCGACACTGCACATCTCTACACGGACGGCGCGGCGGAAACCCTGCTGGGCGAATTCGCCGCCCCCCATCGCGACCGGCTGAGCATCGCCACCAAGGCGGGCTATACCGGGGGCGCGGGGCGCGCGAATATCCTGGCACAGTTCGATCTCTCGCGCCGACGCCTCGGCATGGACGCGGTCGAGATCCTCTACCTGCACCGTTTCGACCCCGACACGCCCCTCGAAGAGACGATGGAAACCTTCGCAGACCTCCGGTCGCGCGGCCTCATCGGTCATGTCGGCCTGTCGAATTTCGCCGCCTGGCAGGTGATGAAGGCCGCCTGCATCGCCCTGCGCTTCGACCTGCCCATCGCGATCCTGCAACCGATGTTCAACCTCCTCAAACGGCAGGCCGAGGTGGAGATCCTGCCGATGGCCGCCTCCGAGGGCATGGTCGCAGCCAGCTATTCGCCGCTTGCCGGTGGCCTGCTCACCGGCAAATATGCACGCGGCGAAACCGGGCGGCTCACCGGCAACGAGCGCTATGCCATCCGCTACGGTCAGGACTGGATGCACCGCGCCGCCTCCGACCTGAGTGCCATCGCCCGCGAGCTTGGCACCGATCCGGCGACGCTCGCCGTGGCCTGGGTCGCGCATCATCCCATGGCCCCGGTGCCGATCATCTCGGGACGCTCCGCCGAACAGCTTGCCCCCTCGCTGGCCGCCCTCCGGTTCGACATGGACGCAGCCCTTCATGCGCGCCTGTCGGCCCTGAGCCCGGCGCCGCCCCCCGCCACCGACCGCACCGAAGAGGCCTGAGATGACGCGGCGCAGCCTGCCGCCCACCGCCTCCGTCGTCGAGGCCGCGGAGGGCACGAAACTGCACGCCCCCGCCGCCGCGCGCAACGCTCAGGCCATCACCGAGGCGCTCAAGGCCATCGCCCCGCCACAGGGGCGGGCGCTGGAGCTAGCCAGCGGCACCGGGCAGCATGTCGCGGGTTTCGCCCGCGCCCTGCCCGGCCTGATCTGGCAACCCTCCGAGATCGACGCCACCCGCCGCGCCAGCATCGACGCACATGCCGCCGAGGCCGCGCGGCCCAACCTGCGCCCCGCCCTCGCGCTCGATGCCACCGCGCCGGGCTGGGGCACGATCCACGCCGGGCAATCGCTGATCGTGCTGATCAACCTGCTGCACCTCATCAGCACGCCAGAGGCCCGGACCCTGATCGCCGAGGTCGCGCGCGCCCTCGCCCCCGGCGGGCGCTGTGCGTTCTATGGACCCTTCCTGCGCGACGGGCGCACCACCTCCGAGGGCGACGCGCGATTTCACGCCAGCCTGATCGCGCAGGACCCCGAGATTGGCTACAAGGATCTCGCAGAAGTGCAGGACTGGCTTGCCGGGACGGGACTGGCCCGGATCGAGACCCGCGAGATGCCTGCCAACAACCTGTTCCTCGTGGCAGAGCGCGTCGGCTGATCTGGATCAAGGCCGCGCCCGTCAAGGGGTGCTTTCTGCGGGGCAGACCCAAGCGAAAGGACCACCACGATGGGATGGCACGACAAGATCGACAATACCCGCACCGAACTGCGCGCCCTCAACGGGCTCATCCCCGACACCGCCCGCGCCTTTGGCGCGCTCGGCAAGGCGGTCAAGGAGGGCGGCACGCTCGACTTCAAGACCAAGGAATTCGTGGCGCTCGGCATTTCGGTCGCGGCCCGCTGCGAGCCCTGCATCGGACTGCATGTCGAAGCGCTGATCCGGGCCGGTGCCAGCCGCGAGGAACTGGGCGACGTGCTGGCCATGGCGATCCAGATGGGCGGCGGCCCGGCGATGATGTATGCCGCCAAGACGCTGGCCTGTTACGACGAACTGGCCGCACGGGACTGAGCGCGCGCCTGACGGAGCGGGCTGCGCAAAACTTCCCCTTTGTCACCGGCCTGACTCATGCTTTTGTCATTCTCTCATCACGTCATTTTCAGGGAGATGCATCAATGTCGATCATGAAGCTTCTGCAACAGGCACAGGGCGGTCAGGGCCTTGGCCAACTCGCCGCGCAACTGGGGCTCGATCAGGGCACGGCCGATCAACTGGCGCAGATGCTCGCCCCCGCCATCGGATCCGCCGCCCGGGAACGCGCGTCGCAGGGCGGGCTCGAGAACGTGCTGGGCGCGCTGCGCGGCGAAGGGCAGGCGCGGATGTTTGACGATGCGCGCACCGCCGCCAGCCCCGAAGGCCGGGCGCAGGGAATGGACTTTCTCGAGCAGCTTCTGGGCGGGCGCGAGGCCACGCAGAGCCTCGCGCAAGAGGCCGCGCGACGCTCGGGCACCGAGGAAAGCCTTGTCAGCCAGTTCCTGCCGGCGCTGGCCGCGATGGTGCAGGGCGGGTTGCAGAAGAACCTGCCCGACAGCCAGATCGACGGGATGATGCAGGCTGGCGGCGCAGGCGGTGGCCTGATGGGCATGATCGGCGGCCTGATGGGCGGCGCCAAGGGGGCGCAGGGCGGCGGAGAGCTTTCGCAACTCTTCCAGATGCTCGACGAGAACGGTGACGGCTCGCCCCTCGACGACATCCTGAGAAAATTCATCCGCTGAGCCCGGCGCGCACCGATACGGGCTGCCCCGCGTGGCCCGTTTCCGCCAGGGTGGCGACGGTGATCCCCTGATTGGAGAGATCTTCATGCTGCGCGCGGTCCTGACCTGCCTCGCCCTCGTCTGCCTCGCGCTGCCGGGCCTTGCCGCGGACCGCTTTGGCGACAGCAAGCCTGTCACATGGTCGGGCCGCGCGCCCTCGGCCTACCCGGTGCATGGCATCGACGTGGCGCGGTTTCAGGACCATATCGACTGGGATACCGCGAAACGCGCGGGCGTGGCGTTCGCCTTCATCAAGGCGACCGAGGGCGGCGATTTCTTCGATCCGATGTTCGACAGCCACTGGCACGGCGCGCGCCGCGCCGGCATCCCGCGCGGCGCCTATCACTTCTACTATTTCTGCCGCCCGGCCAAGGATCAGGCGGAATGGTTCATCCGGAATGTGCCGCGCCGGACAGGCACCCTGCCCCCCGTGCTCGACATGGAATGGAATCCCCATTCGCCAACCTGCGTCAAACGTCCGCCCGCAACGGAGGTGCGCCGTCAGGCGCGGATCTATCTGTCGATGATCGAAAAGCACTACGGCCAGCGCCCGATCATCTACACCACGCCGGAATTCTACCACCAGAACGAGATGGGCAAGCTGCCGGGCGTCGAATTCTGGCTGCGCTCGGTGGCAAGGCCCCTCGATCAGGTCTATCTCGATCAGCACTGGATGTTCTGGCAATATACCGGCACCGGCCGCGTGCCGGGTGTGACGGGCGACGTGGACATCAACGTCTTTCGCGGCTCCGAGGGCGAGTGGCGGCGCTGGCTCAAGGCGCATCGGCGGTAAGGTCGCGGTGCTGGCGGCCCGCAAGCCGGACGGACCCCCGAGCCCGCCTTTGCGGATCAGCCCCAAGTCGCGCGCGCGACGCTCAGACCGGCTTTGCCTCGGGTTGCGGCGTCAGCACCTGTAGCGGGCGGCGCACCTTGGTGCGCAATCCCGGCCCGCTCGGCACCTGCACCCGCTTGGTGGCCTCGATCATCAGCACACCGCCAACCGCCACCACCGACAGCCTTGCCCCGATCCGTTCCCACAGCCTTGCGGTCTTGCGCCAGAACCGCCTGCCCGAGGGCGGCTGATAGAGCGCCGTCGCATGTCGTTCCGGCATGAAGTTGTGCAGTTTCAATTCTGTCTCGATCTGCGCCTGGCTGTAGGGACGCCCGTATCCAAATGGTGTTCGGTCCGAGCGCGACCACAGACCCGCCCGGTTCGGCACGATGAAAAGCGCCGATCCACCGGGCCCCAATACCCGCCAGCACTCCTCGAGCAGCGCGCCAGCTTGATCCGACGTTTCCAGCCCATGCACGACAAGGAGCTTGTCCACATGCCCGGTCTCCACAGGCCAGAACGTCTCTTCGCACAGCACCGAGATGTTCGGCAGACCCTGTGGCCAGGCAATCACCCCTTGCGGCGCGGGCATCAATCCGATCACCCGGCGGGCATCGGCCAGATAGGGACGCAGAAACGGCACCGCAAAACCATAGCCCACAACCGTCTGCCCCTGCGCTTCCCGCCAAAAGGTTGCAATCTGCGCGCGCACGGCGCTTTGAACCGCCCGCCCCAGAGGATCGCGGTAGTAGAAGTTTCGCAGGTCCTGCACATCCAGATGCATTGCGACGCGCTCCAAGTTCGGTCACTGTCAGGGGTAACACGAACTGGTAATCTGGAAAACAGAATGGTTCTGCAAATCGTTCCTGTCCCCTGCCTGACTGACAATTATGCCTGGCTCGCCCATGATCCGGCCAGCGGCGCAACTGCGGCAATCGACGCGCCAGAAGCTGCGCCGATCCTGCAAGCCCTCAAGGACCATGGCTGGACCCTCTCGCATGTCCTGCTGAGCCATCACCACTGGGACCATGTTGACGGCCTGCCCGCGCTTCTCAAGGCCGCTCCGGCGCGCGTCATCGGCGCGGCGGCCGACACCCATCGTCTGCCGCCACTGGATCAGGCGGTGCAGCAGGGCGACAGCGTTCAGATCGGCACTCAGACCGGTCAAGTCCTTGATGTGTCCGGCCATACCATTGGTCATGTCGCCTATCATTTCCCCGACAGCGGGGTGGTCTTTACCGCCGATAGCCTGATGGCGCTCGGCTGTGGCCGGGTGTTCGAGGGCAGCATGGCGCAAATGTATGCGAGCCTTGGCAAACTCGCCGCGCTGCCGCCGGAAACGCGGGTCTGCTCGGGACATGAATACACGCAAGCGAACGCAAAATTCGCGCTGACCATTGATCCCGACAACCCGTCCCTTATCTCTAGGGCGGAAGCGGTGAGTGCGGCCCGCGCCGCAGGGCGCCAGACGGTGCCGTCGATTCTCGCCGAAGAACTGGCAACCAACCCCTTTTTGCGGGCCGGCGATCCGGCGATCAAGGCCCTGCTCGGGATGACAGGAGCACAACCTGTAGATGTTTTTGCCGAAATCCGAGGCCGCAAGGACAGGTTTTGACGACGATGTGACCGAATTGAGCATCGGTTAAAAGAAAATTGAGCGACTTTGACGAAATAAGCCTTGAAGCCGGACCACGATCGACCAAACTTTAACACTATGAGGCCAAGGTTCTCGGGCATACTGCCCGGAACAAGATCAGAAGGAGCACATCATCGTGCCTTCATTCTCGAACACGCTTGAACAGGCAATCCACGCGGCCCTGGCCCTGGCCAATGCGCGGCAACACGAATTCGCCACTCTGGAGCATCTTCTGCTTGCCCTCGTGGACGAGCCAGACGCCGCCCGCGTGATGAAGGCGTGCAGCGTCAATACCGACGAACTCCGCACCACGCTGGTCGAATTCATCGACGACGACCTTGCCAATCTCGTGACCGACATCGATGGCTCGGAGGCGGTGCCGACAGCGGCGTTTCAGCGCGTGATCCAGCGCGCAGCAATCCATGTGCAGTCCTCTGGCCGGACCGAAGTAACCGGTGCCAATGTGCTGGTCGCGATCTTCGCCGAACGCGAGTCGAACGCGGCCTACTTCCTTCAGGAACAAGACATGACCCGCTACGATGCGGTCAATTTCATCGCCCATGGCGTCGCCAAGGATCCCGCCTTTGGCGAATCTCGGCCAGTGACAGGAGCCTCCGAGCATGAGGATGAGGCGGCGAGCAAGCAAAACGAGTCCGAAGCAGTCGAGACCGGCGATTCCGCCCTGTCGAAATACTGTGTCGATCTCAATCAAAAGGCACGATCGGGCGAAATCGACCCGCTGATCGGCCGCGATACCGAGGTTGAGCGCTGCATTCAGGTGCTCTGTCGCAGGCGCAAGAACAACCCGCTTCTGGTCGGAGATCCCGGCGTTGGCAAGACCGCGATCGCAGAGGGTCTGGCACTCAAGATCGTGCGCGGCGAGACGCCCAAGGTGCTGTCGCGCACCACGATCTTTTCGCTCGACATGGGCGCGCTGCTGGCCGGCACACGCTATCGCGGCGATTTCGAGGAACGGCTCAAGGCCGTCGTGAACGACCTCGAAAAACACCCCGATGCGGTGCTTTTCATCGACGAGATCCATACCGTGATCGGCGCAGGGGCCACCTCGGGCGGGGCGATGGATGCATCCAACCTGCTCAAACCCGCGCTTCAGGGCGGCAAACTACGCTGCATGGGATCGACCACCTACAAGGAGTTCCGGCAGCACTTTGAAAAGGATCGCGCGCTGTCGAGACGTTTTCAGAAGATTGACGTGAATGAACCCACCGTCGAGGACACGATCAAGATCCTTGAGGGGATCAAGCCCTATTTCGAGGATCACCACAGCGTAAAATATACCCATGACGCCATCCGCTCGGCGGTGGATCTCTCGGCGCGCTATATCAATGACCGCAAGCTGCCCGACAAGGCCATAGATGTCATCGACGAAGCTGGCGCGGCACAGCACCTGCTGGCCGCTTCGCGGCGGCGCAAGGTGATCGGCGTCAAGGAAATCGAACAGGTGGTTGCAAAGATCGCCCGGATTCCGCCGAAGAACGTTTCAAAGAACGATGCCGAAGTTCTCAAGGATCTCGAAGCCTCCCTCAAACGCACGGTATTCGGTCAGGATGAGGCCATCGTGGCGCTTGCAAGTTCGATCAAACTCGCGCGCGCCGGCCTGCGAGAGCCGGAAAAACCGATCGGCAACTACCTCTTTGCCGGACCCACAGGCGTCGGCAAGACCGAAGTCGCCAAGCAGCTGGCAAGCAGTCTCGGCGTGGAACTGTTGCGCTTCGACATGTCCGAATACATGGAGAAACATGCCGTATCGCGCCTCATCGGGGCGCCGCCGGGTTATGTCGGTTTCGATCAGGGCGGACTTTTGACCGACGGCGTGGACCAGCACCCCCATTGCGTGCTTCTGCTCGACGAGATCGAAAAGGCGCACCCGGATGTGTTCAACATCCTGTTGCAGGTGATGGATCACGGCACGCTCACCGATCACAACGGTCGCAAGGTGGATTTCCGGAATGTGGTTCTGATCATGACCTCGAATGCGGGGGCCGCGGAACTGGCAAAGTCCGCGATCGGCTTCGGGCGTGACCGCCGCGAGGGCGAGGATACCGCCGCCATCGAGCGCACCTTCACGCCCGAGTTCCGCAATCGGCTGGATGCGGTCATTTCCTTCGGCCCGTTGCCAAAATCAGTGATCCTCAAGGTGGTCGAGAAATTCGTCCTGCAACTCGAGGCGCAGCTTCTTGATCGCGATGTCACGATCATCCTGACCGAAGAGGCGGCCGAATGGCTGGTTGAAAAGGGCTATGACGACAGGATGGGCGCCCGCCCGCTGGCCCGGGTGATTCAGGAAAACATCAAGAAACCGCTGGCCGAGGAACTGCTGTTTGGCAAGTTGCTCAAGGGCGGGGTGGTCACGGTCGGCGTCAAGGACGGCAAGATCGCTCTCGATGTCGAAGGTCCGGTCGCCCGTCGCATCACCGGCAAGAAAAAGCCGCCGCTCCTGACTGCGGAATGACAGGCTTGCGGTGACTGCGTTGATCACCGCAAGAGACGTCAGAGTGTTTCGGGCCTATTTCCCGGTAAGCTTCAATTCGATCCGCCGGTTCTGGGCGCGGGCCTCTGGCGTGTCCGCCGGATTGACGGGCTGAAACTCGCCAAACCCGTTGGCCGACAAACGATCCGGGGGAAAACCCAGGACATCCGCAAGATAGCGCACCACCGACAGGGCCCGCGCCTGGCTCAATTCCCAGTTATCGGCGAATTGCGTCCCGCCAATGATCGGAACAGTGTCGGTATGCCCGTCCACCTGCAACACCCAATCGATCCCTTCAGGAATGGCATCGGTGACGTTGCGCAGGATCTCGGCGACCTTGGCGATCTCACCCTCCCCTGCCGCGGACAGCCTCGCCTCGCCCGGTGCAAACAGCACCTCGGACGAGAACACGAAACGGTCGCCCACGATCCGCACCCCCTCCTGCCGGCCCAGAAGATCCCGCAACCGTCCGAAGAATTCCGAGCGGTATTTTTCCAGATCCTCCTTCTCGGCGGCAAGTCTCTCTGCCTCTGCCTCGAGCAGTTGGCGGCGTCCCTCCTCCGCCTCGCGCCGCCGCCGTTCCTCGGCCGCCACCCGTGCCAGCGCGGTGTTGAGTTCATTGCCAAGCGATTGCAATTGCACATCTGAGGCTGCATCCCGTTCCCTGGCATCGTCGAGCAGCGCCTGAAGACCGGCAAGTTGCTGGCGCAGCGCCGCCACCTGCTGGTTGAGCAGCGCCCGCTCCCTTTGCGCCGCAAGCGCCGCATCCTGGCTTTCGGCGAGCCGCGCGCGCGCCTCCGACAAGAGCGCCGCACGCTCTTCGGCGGCGGTCATCTGTTCCGCCGCCCCGGCTTCTGCCGCCCGCTGCGCCGCAAGCGCTGCCACCAGCCGCGCGCGCACCTCCTCGGCATCAAGAGCGCTGCGTTCGGCGGCCTCCTTCTCGGCCCTGACCTGCGCAAGGCCCGCCTGCATCTGCGCCAGTTCTGACGCCTGCGCGCGTCCCGCCGCCTCGGCATCCAGCAGCGCCTGCGCCAGTTGGCTGTCGAGATCGTCGCGCGCGGTTTCCGCCGCCGCCAGCAAGGTCAGCGTCTCCTCGGCACGTTTGCGCTGCTCCTCGAGCGCCAGCGTCATCGAGGTCAGCTCTGCCTCTGCCCCCTCCAGCCGTTTGCGCAGCGCCGCCGCCGCCTCGGCTTCGACGAGACGCGCGCTTTCTTCTTCGCTCAACCGCTGCGCCAGCGCCGCCTGTCCCGCAATCGCCTCGGCCTGCGCTCGGCGCAAATCCTCCGTCAGGGCCTCCAGCGCCGCGCGCCGCGCCGCGTCCAGCCGGGCGGCCTCGGCCTGGGCATCCACCTCGTCGCGCAGCCCCGCCAGCGCCAGTTGCAACTGCTCCTGTTCGCTCAGCAGCGTCTGCCGCTCGCCCTCCAGATCGGCAATCAGGCCCTGTGCCTGCGCCCGCTCTGCCAACAGCCCCGCGACCTGTTCCTCGAAACTCACGATGCGGCCCTGCGCCGCCTCAAGCGCACCTGCCAGTTCGGTGCTTTGAGCGCGCAGGCTCTCGATCAGCGTCGCCTGTTCGGCCTGCCGCGTCCGCGCGTCCGACAGCGTCGCGGTCAATGCGCCCACCCGATCCTGCAACGCGCCGCTCCGGGTCTGCTCCATCCCAAGTGCGCGTGACAGCGCCGCCACCTCGGCCGAGAGCGACTCCAGCTTGCTTGCCTGTCCGGTGATTTCCTCGCGCAGCACGAATTGCACGATCATGAAAATCGTCAACACGAACATCAACACCAGCAACAGCCCGGTCATCGCATCGACAAAACCGGGCCAGATCGAGGCCTGAAACCGCGCCCCGGTGCGCCGCGAGAGCGCCATGGTCAGCCCTCCCCGCCGCTGCCTGCCTCGGCGTGCGGCGGCATCGGACGGGTCGGGCGCACCGGCGCCCCGCGCGCCTGACCCAGCACCCGCGTCAGGGCCGCGAGATCGGTGCGCAATTCGCTCATCGCCTCCTGCCGTCCGGCGCTGATCTCTTCGAGAATACGCAGCATCTGCACGTCGATCGAGCGCAGCCGCATCCGGCTCTCGGCATCGAGCCCCTCATTTGCAACCATCTCGCGCGTCTCGAGCGCCTGAACCAGCCGCTCCTGCCCTTCGGCAAGGCGCATCAGCGCCACCTGAACCGGGTTGGTATCGCTCATCCGATGGGTGAGGCGCTCGATGGAATCAGCCAGAACGCCGAGCTTTTCATCGACCATGGCGCGGCTCACATCCGACTGGATCAGCACCGACGTGAGCGCATCCATCTGCTCGGCCATGTGATCGAGAACATGGGCCACGGCATCCTGTTCGCCATCGCCGCCCGCGAATCCCACCCGCGTGATGGTTGACATCCATTCCTCCAGCTCGCGGTAGAACCGGTTCTGCCCATGGCCGGCAAACAGCTCCAGCAAGCCCACCACCAGCGATCCCGCCAGTCCCAGCAGCGACGAGGAGAACGCCACCCCCATGCCGCCCAGTTGCGCCTCGAGTCCGGTCATCAGGCGGTTGAAGATATCGACGCCTTCCTCGCCCTCCTGCGGCGCGAGACTGCGGATCGTGTCAACCACCGCTGGCACCGTCGTGGCCAGCCCGTAAAACGTGCCCAGAAGGCCAAGAAAGATCAGCAGACTCACGATATAGCGGGTGATCTCGCGGGCCTCGTCGATCCGCTGCGCCACCGAATCGAGAATCGAGCGCGCCGAGCTTGAGGCGATCTGCATCCGCTTGCCGCGCGCGCGCAGCATCGTGACCAAAGGGGCCAGCAGGCGCGGCGGGCGGGTCATCTCGTGGCCGGGAACCTGTCCGGCAAATCCATCGATCCAACGCGCCGAACCGATCAGCTGAATCACCTGCCAGAAACAGGCCACCACCCCGATCAGGAACACAAACAGGATAAATCCGTTCAGCCACAGATTGGCCTGAAACACCGGCAACACGCGCGGCAGCGCGACAATCGCCCCGAACACGGCCAGCCCCAGCACGATCAGCATCAGCATGATCTGGCGGGACGGATATGAAAATTGCGGCTCGACCTCACGGTCCGGCTGGTCCATCTGGACGCTCCCGACACTTGGATTTCTTGGCTCAACCCTACGCGGTCACATCCGTCAAGCCAAGGATTTATCCGCAGATCTGCCGCACCCGCTGCACCAGCCAGTCCAATTCGCGGTCCGCGATCCCCAACTGCCCGAGGTGATCCGTGGTATTGTAGAGATACTCGGTATTCGGCCCAAGCCCTCCCACCGCGCGCGCGATGATCTGTGCCTGTTCCTCGAGATCAAGACCGCCGCAATATTGCACGTGATCGCGGTCCACCACATAGGTCACTGCCGCGACCCGGCGACCATCGGCCAGATCAATTTCCAGCCTGTGCTCCAGATAGGCCGAGGAAATCAGTTCCCGCTCGCGCAGATAGTCCAGCACCGCTTCGGCCCGGTCCTCTGTAACGCGCAGACCGACGCCACAACAAACCACTCCCGGCGCGTCATCGAGTGCCAAGACCAGACCGGGATTTTCATCCGTGCCGCGATGGTGGATGCTGCGCATGCAGAAACTGCGGTGATAGCCGGGCAGCCGCGCGATGATCCGTTCCGCCACTTCAAATCCGGGGTTCCAGACCAGCGACCCATAGCCGAACACCCACATTCCCGATATCCCTGTTCCTTGCCCGCCAGCCTCTATAAACACCATCGGCAAGAGGCATGAAAGAGGCACCCGTCATGAGAGTTCTGCTTGCCGCCATCCTTGTTGCGGCGCTTGGCTGGTCAGCTTATTGGGTCGTCGGACAGAACGGCCTGCATAGCGCATTCTCAGCCTGGTTCGACGCCCGCCGCGCCGAAGGCTGGGTGGCCGAAACCTCTGACCTGACGATCGCGGGGTTTCCCAACCGCTTTGACATCGGATTTTCCGATCTGATGCTCGCCGACCCGGAGACCGGTCTTGCCTGGCAGGCCCCGTTCTTTCAGATCCTGACGCTCAGCTACCGACCGAACCATGTCATCGCCGTCTGGCCAGAGGACCAGATCATCGCCACGCCAATCGAGAAATACCGTGTCGAAAGCAATGACATGCGCGCGAGCCTCGTGATGGCGCCCAACACCCGGCTGGCCCCCGAGCGCGGCACACTGACCGCCGCGTTCCTGCGCATCGCCCCCGAGACGCGCCCGAATGAGACCACCGCCCTCAACGCGCTCAGCCTTGCCAGCGAGCGGCAGGAGGGCGCACGTTATCGTCTCGGGCTGTCCGCCGAAGGGCTGACGCTCTCGTCACCCTGGCGCGCGAGCCTTGACCCCAGGGGCCGCCTGCCGAGCCAAATTTCCGGCCTGCACGCCGATCTCGACGTCACCTTCGACAGACCCTGGGACCGCTCGGCGGTCGAGGAGGCGCGCCCGCAGCCCACCGCGATCAAGCTGACGCTGGTCGATGCGACATGGGGCCAGTTGCATCTTCAGGCCGCTGGTGCAGTCACCGTCACGGCAGAGGGCTATCCCGAGGGCGAGATCACGCTCAAGGCCCGCAACTGGCGAGAAATCCTGTCGCTGGCCGAGGCTTCGGGCGCCTTGCCACAAGCGCTGGCAAAGACGGTTGAAAATGGCCTGTCGCTGCTCGCGCAGATGAACGGCAACCCCGAGACGCTGGATGTGCCGCTGCGGTTCAGCAGGGGGCTGACCTTTCTCGGTCCGATCCCGCTTGGCCCCGCACCGCTCTTGCGACTGCGCTAGAGTCAGACCGAACTGTCTGGCGCCTCGCGCACCCGCACGCCGTTGATCTTCCAGCCCTCGGGGCCGTTGATCATCTCATATTCAACGATATAGCCCGCGCCTCCGGCATCGCGGACAAAGACGTTCTGCCAAAGCTTGCCACCGCTCTCCTCGACCTCGAGAAAGGTCACATCGGACGGGCACCAGACCATCGGATAGCCCTCTCGCACCATGCGGCCAAAACCGTCGGCGGTGCCGAATTTCTGCTGGATGAAGGGGCTGGCATAGCTGTAGGCCTGCGCGACATCCCCGGCCAGAAAGGCCTCGATCTGGGCCGCAATCACCGCGCGCACCGCCGCGTCATCCGCCCGCGCCGCGCTACTCAGCCCGACCGACACCATCAGAGCAAAGACCAAGGACCGCATGGCACACCTCCATGCCTGTGGGAAATAGTCCCGCCAGACGTCGCTTCAAGCCCGATCAGGGCTGTTGCAGCGTTTGCAGATAGGCCACCAGATCAACCACCGGCTGACTGGTCAGAAGCGGCTGACCCTCATCGGTTTTCATCGCCACGTCACGGCCCTCGAAGAAGCCGCCATAGATCGGCATCGGGCTGCCATGCGACACCAGCGGATCACGCCCGTCGATGCGCCGCACCACGCGGGCGAGCGGAAAGGTTCCGCCATTGGTGGCCCGCAAGGCCGTGAGGTCGGTCGGATGCAGGGTCAGCACCGCGCGCATCGGACCATGCCCCGATCCTTCGAGCCCGTGACAGGCGGCGCAATAGCGCTCATAGGTTTCCTGTCCGACCCGGGCATCCTGCGCCTGCGCCACGTTTGCAAGGCTCAGCGCCAGCGCCAAACCAATCGTCATCACCTGTCGCATGGGGCCTCCTTTTCTCTGTCTCATGATCTCTGTCTCAGAGCGTTCACACTACCATTGCACCCAAATGCGCAGCACCCGCCTTGATCCCGATCAATCCCCACCGGCAAGGCGCATCAACGGCTTGCGGAACAGCGGTCGGATGGCCTTGCCCGATCCGGTCCGTGACCCTATATCGAACGGCATGAGCGAGTGGATCAACAGCACGCTTCGAGCCTTCGCATTGCTGGCCCTGCTGCTCAACGGCATGGTGGTCGGCGCGCATCGGATGTCGGCGGATGTCGGCACACCCGCAGCCCATGCGATGCACATGATCCACGCGGCGCCTCAGGACAAAAGTCCTGATCCGGGCCTGCACGATCCCGTCTGCAAGCAACATTGCATGGGCGCGGCGCTCCCGTCGAGCCCCCTGCCCACCGGGCATGATCCCGCAGCGCGTCTCGATTCTCTGGCCCCGCCACAGGCGCAGGTGGCGGGCCTGCGGCTCGCGCTGCCCGATCCCCCTCCGAAAACCGCAGTCTGACGATTCCTCCCGCCATGGTGCGGGAGCCAGACCTGCAATCTGCCGGGAACCTCCCGGCGCACTTTCGGAGATATGACATGACATTCTTTACCCGCCGCGGCTTCCTGGCCGCCTCCACAGTCGCATCCGCGACGCTTCTTCTGCCCGCGCACCTGCGTGCCGCCTCCGCTGCCCGCACGCTGAGCGCCACGACCCGCACCATCGAGGTGCAGGGCCGCGCCGCCCGCGTGATGGGCCTTGTCAACGGCGCGGGCGGGCTTGGCCTGACCCTCGATCCGGGCGAGGCGTTCCGCGTCGATCTGACCAACGCCCTTGACGTTGAGACGATCATCCACTGGCACGGCCAGATCCCGCCCAATGCGCAGGACGGCGTGCCCAACACCAACCCGATGCTCGCTCCGGGCGAGACGCGCGCCTATGACTTTGCTGCGCACCCCGGCACCTTCTGGATGCACAGCCATATCCCGGCGCAGGAGGTCGGCCTGTTGGCCGCGCCGCTGATCGTCCGCACCCAAGCCGATCTCACCGCTGACCGGCAGGAGGTGGTGATGTTGCTGCATGATTTCTCCTTCATGGATCCCGAGGACCTTCTGGCCAGCGTCACGGGGGGCGCGATGGATCACGGCACCGGAGCAATGTCCGGCATGTCCGGCATGGAGGGCATGGAGGGCATGACTCACGGTGCGATGCAGGGGATGCAGGGCGGCGCGATGAGCGGGATGGGGGCGATGGGGGGCATGCAGATGGACCTCAACGATGTCGATTTCGACGCCTATCTCGCCAATGATCGCACCCTTGACGATCCCGAGGTGGTGACGGTCGAACGCGGCGGGCGGGTGCTCTTGCGCGCCATCAATGCCTCGGCGATGACCGCCTACTGGATCGACCTCGGATCGGTTCAGGGACGGCTCGTCGCCACCGATGGTGATCCCTGCCAGCCCTGCGCGGCACGCCGCTTCGGCTTTGCCCCCGGCCAGCGGCTCGATATCGAGATCGACCTGCCTGCGGACGGCGCGGCGCTGCCCGTTCTGGCCCTGCGCGAAGGCGCCCGCGACCGCACCGGGCTGATCCTCGCCCCGAAAGACGCCGCGGTGACGCGCATCGACGCACTGAGCGCGGCGGATCATCCCGCCTTTTCCGCCGATCTGACGCAGGAGGCGGCGTTGCGCGCATTTGCGCCGCTGGCCGCGCGCACCCCTGATCGCAGCCATCAGGTGGTGCTCGGCGGGAGCATGATGCCCTATCTCTGGACGATCAACGGCCAGACCTACGGCGCGCACACGCCGCTGCCCGTCCGCTCCGGCGAGCGCGTCGAGATCACCTTCCACAACATGTCGATGATGGCGCATCCGATGCATTTGCACGGCCACGCCTTTCAGGTTGTCGGCGTCGGGATGAACCGGATCGCGGGCGCGCTGCGCGACACCGTGCAGGTGCCGCCGATGACCATGCTCACCATCGCCTTTGATGCGGGCGAGGTGGCACCGTGGATGCTGCATTGCCACCACATGGGGCACCTTCAGACCGGCATGATGACCGAACTGGCCATATCCGTCTGAAACCGGTGGCCGCCCCCCTTGCGGGGCGGCGCCCTTCGCCCGCCGTCAGCCGGGCACCACGCGCCCCTGATCCAGCCGCAGGATGCGGTCCATCCGCGCCGCAAGATCGAGGTTGTGCGTGGCAATCAGCGCCGAGAGACCGGTGCCGCGCACCAGCCCGGCAAGGGCTGCAAAGACCTGATCGGAGGTGGCGGGATCGAGGTTGCCGGTCGGCTCGTCCGCCAGCAGAACCCGCGGGGCATTGGCCAGCGCCCGGCAGAAGGCGACGCGCTGCTGTTCGCCGCCTGACAGCGCAGCGGGCCGGTGCCCGGCGCGCGGCCCCACCCCCACCTCTTCGAGCAACTCTTGCGCCCGCACCTCTGCGGCCCGCCGCGCCACCCCGTTGGCCAGTTGCGGCAAGACGACGTTCTCCAGCGCGCTGAATTCGGGCAGCAGATGATGGAACTGATAGACAAAGCCCACCTCCTGCCGCCGCACAATGGTGCGCCGCCGGTCACTGAGGCCGGTCATGTCCTCGCCACCGATCTCGACCCTGCCCGCATCGGGCGTATCAAGCAGCCCCGCGATATGCAGCAGCGTCGATTTGCCCGCACCAGAGGGCGCGACCAGCGCCACCATCTCGCCCGCCCGCAGGGCTAGATCGGCACCCGACAGGACGCGCACCTCGCCGGTGCGGCCCCGGTTATAGATCTTCTCGACGCCCGAGAGACGCAGCATCACCTCACTCATAGCGCAAGGCCTCGACCGGGTTCATCCGCGCCGCGCGCCGGGCCGGAAAGATCGTCACCACGAACGAAAGCCCCAGCGACAGCACCACCGCCGAGAACACATCGCCCGCCTGCAACTTTGCCGGCAGATGATAGATCCCCCGGATCGACGGATCCCAGACCTGTCCGCCCATCATCACATTCACGAAGCTGAAGATCGGGTCGATATAGATCGCAAAGAGACAGCCCAGGATCACCCCCATCGCCGTGCCGATCATCCCGGTGAACGCCCCGCAGATGAAAAAGATCCGAAGGATCGCGCCTTCGGTCAATCCCATGGTGCGCAGGATCCCGATGTCGCGGCCCTTGTTCTTGACCAGCATGATGAGGCCAGAGGTGATGTTCATCGCGGCGATCAACACGAGGATCGAGAGGATCACGAACATCACGTTATCCTCGACCTCGAGCGCGCGCAGAAACGCGCCACTGGCATCCTGCCAGGTCCAGAGCAGCGCCCGCTCGCCCGCCGCCTGCAAAAGCGGCAGGGTCAGGCTGTCCACGGTCTCGGGGTTGGCGACCATCACCTCAAGCTCATCGGCGCGCCCGTCGCGGTTGAAGAAGGTCTGCGCCTCCTCGAAGGGCAGATAGGCGCGCACCCGGTCGATGTCATAGCGCCCGGCGGAAAAGATGTAGACGACCTCATAGGCATTGACGCGCGGACTGGTGCCCAGCGGCGTCTTGACCCCGTTGGGCGAGATGAGCTTGATCCGGTCGCCCACGGTGACGCCCAGTTCCTGCGCCACGCCAGAGCCGATGGCAATGCCGTCCGCAAAGCGCGCGATATCGCCCTGCGATGTCGCAGGATCGGCCACCCGCGGGATCGTCGCCAGATCCTGCGCCGCAATGCCAAGAACCTGCACCCCGGCGTTGCGGTCGCGGGCATTGGCCATCACCTGCCCCTTGACGAGGGGCGCCACGCGGATCACGCCGGGCACCGCGCGCACCCGCTCGGCCATGGCGGCATAGTCCTCGAGACTGCGATCCACCCGCCCCGACGCATCGACCGCGCCGGAATTGTAGATCGTCACATGGGCATTGGCGCCCAGGATCGTATCAACGAATTCGGCGCGAAACCCCGAACGCACCGCCAGCGTCGCAATCAGCGCAAAGACCGCCAGCGTGATCCCGATCAGACTGATCCAGGTCATCACGCTGACGCCGCCCTCGGCGCGCTTGGCGCGCAGATAGCGCCAGGCGATCATCCACTCAAAGGCTGCAAAGGGGGCGGGGGGTCTAGCCATTCCGGCTCCTTGCTCTGGGTTGGGCGGAGAGTGGGGGTTTCGGTCCGGGGCGTCAAGGGAGGGGGGGCAACCTCAGCCCCAAGTGCTGAGACGCGCGGTCGCGGGGCCGGGGACTAGCGACGCAACGGCAGTGGTTGCCACTTTATGCCAGCCAAGTTCGTGTAACCCCTCAGCGATACGCTCCCTCTCGAAATCGCTAGGCCGCCGGACGGCCCAGCGATCCGCGCGGCGGCGCGACGCGCCTTGTTCCGCGCGGGGGGAGGCGCCACCAGGCCCCGGTTGCACCCTCACAAACTCGGCCGTAGCACATGCCCAGCATAGGCGCGCGCCAGCCGCTCCACCGCCTGTTCCGGGGGCAATTCCTCGCTCTCGCCGCTGCGCCGCGAGGTCAGTTCCACCACGCCATTCTTCAATCCGCGCGGCCCCACCGTGATCCGCCAGGGCAGCCCGATCAGATCCATCGTGGCGAACTTGCCGCCCGCGCGTTCGTCGCGGTCATCATAGAGCGGCTCCAGCCCCAAGGCGACAAGCGCGGCATAGATCGCCTCGCAGGCGGCATCCGCCTGCGGATCGCCCTGCTTGAGGTTGACGATGCCCGCGTGAAAGGGCGTCACCCCCTCGGGCCAGATGATCCCCTTGTCGTCATGGCTCGCCTCGATGATCGCACCGACAAGGCGCGACACACCGATGCCATGGCTCCCCATGTGCACCGGCACGGGCTTGCCATCGGGGCCCTGCACTGTGGCGCCCATCGGTTCGGAATACTTGGTGCCGAAATAAAAGATCTGACCCACCTCGATGCCGCGCGCGACGCGGCGGCGGTCCTCGGGGATCTGCGCAAAGAACGCCGCATCATGGGTCTCGTCGGTGCGGGCATAGCGCGAGGTGAATTCCTCGAGCACGGCGCGGCATTGCGCGGGATCGTCATAGTCGATCGCACGGTCGCCAAACCGCAGATCGGTGATCGCGCTGTCATAGAACACCTCCGACTCGCCGGTGTCGGCCAGCACGAGAAATTCATGCGTGTCGTCGCCGCCAATGGGCCCGCTATCGGCGCGCATCGGGATCGCCTGCAAGCCCATCCGTTCATAGGTGCGCAGATAGCTCACCAGATGGCGGTTGTAGCTGTGCAGCGCGTCCTCCTTGGTGAGATCGAAATTGTAGCCGTCCTTCATCAGAAATTCACGGCCCCGCATCACGCCAAAGCGCGGACGCATCTCGTCGCGAAACTTCCACTGGATGTGGTAGAGCGTCAGCGGCAAGTCCTTGTAGCTGCCGACATGGGCGCGAAAGATGTCGGTAATCAGCTCTTCGTTGGTCGGCCCATAGAGCATGTCGCGATCCTGCCGGTCCTTGATGCGCAGCATCTCGGCCCCGTAATCGTCATAGCGCCCGCTCTCGCGCCAGAGATCGGCCGATTGCAGCGTCGGCATGAGCATCGGGATATGGCCCGCGCGCACCTGTTCCTCATGCACGATGTTTTCCAGCTTGCGCAGCACCTTGAAGCCGAGCGGCAACCAGGAATAGATCCCGGCGCTGGCCTGCTTGATCATGCCCGCGCGCAGCATCAGCCGGTGGCTGGCAATCTGCGCCTCGGCAGGCGTTTCCTTGAGAACGGGCAGAAAGTAACGGCTCAGACGCATCGGTGCACCTTCGGGTAAGACTTGGCAAATGCCGACCTACCCGACCCCTGCGCGCCCCGCAAGCCAAAGGCGCAAGATGTTTGCCTCGCGACCGCGAGACCTGTAGCTTGCCCCTTGAAATCTGCACAGCCACGGGTGAGATAGACATCAAGAACAACGAGGGCTTGCATGACCTTGCCGATCCGCGATCAGTTCAGATACTGGGGACTTGCCGCGGCGGTCTTCATACTGGCGCTGTGGTTGCTCGGCGATGTGATCCTGCCGTTCGTTCTGGGCGGGGCGATCGCCTATTTTCTCGATCCCGTCGCCGACCGGCTGCAACGGTTGGGTCTCAACCGCGCGGCCTCGGTGGCGATCATCACGCTGATGGCTCTCCTGATCTTTACCCTTATGGCGCTGCTGGTCGTGCCCTCGATCGTCAGTCAGGCGGCGGCCCTTTTCAACATCGCCCCGCAATTGATGCGCGATCTCCAGGGCTTTCTCGACGGACATCTGCCCTCGCTCTTCGACAACAACTCGGCGTTGCACAAGACCCTGCTGTCGCTCGGAGAGACCATCCGCGCGCGTGGCGTTCAGGTGCTCGAAACCGCGCTCAGCTCCGCCGCGTCGATCTTCAACGTCGTGATCGTGCTGGTCGTCGCGCCGGTCGTCGCGGTCTATCTGCTCTATGACTGGGATCACATGGTCGCAAGGATCGACGTCCTGCTGCCGCGCGATCATGCGCCCGTCATCCGTCGCCTTGCCGGCGAGATCGACGCGACACTGGCCAGTTTCATTCGCGGCATGGGCACCGTCTGCCTGATCCTCGGCACCTATTATGCCGTGGCCCTGATGCTGGTGGGACTGCAATTCGGCCTCGTGGTCGGGGCCATCGCGGGGTTGGTCACGTTCATTCCCTATGTCGGCGCGCTCGTCGGCGGCGCACTGGCTCTCGGGCTTGCGCTCTTTCAGTTCTGGGGTGATTGGCTGAATGTCGTGCTCGTGGCTGCGATTTTCATGGCGGGGCAGGTGATCGAAGGCAATTTTCTCACGCCGCGTCTTGTCGGCTCATCGGTGGGACTGCATCCGGTCTGGCTGATCTTTGCGCTATCGGCCTTTGGCGCGCTCTTCGGCTTTGTCGGTATGCTGGTGGCGGTGCCGGTCGCCGCCGCGATCGGGGTTGTGGCGCGCTTTGCCATCGGACAATACACCCAGAGCCGTCTCTATCGCGGGCTGGACAGTCGGGACGACGCATGATGTCGCGTCAACTCCGCTTTGATCTGCCGGTCCGCCGGGTGCTCGGACGCGAGGATTTCTTTGTCTCTCCAGCCAATGCCGAGGCCGTCGCCCTGATCGAAGCCTGGCAAGACTGGCCCGATCGCAAACTGATCCTCACGGGACCGCCGGGCGCCGGCAAGACCCATCTGGCGCATGTCTGGGCGGCGCTCTGCGGCGCGCGGATCGTGGCGGCCGGGGATCTCGACAGCGCCGATATCGCCGGTCTTGCCAGCCGGTCGGTCGCGGTCGAGGATGTCGAGCGGATCGCGGGCGATCCCGCCGCCGAGGAGGCGCTTTTTCACCTCCACAACCTGTCCCTCGCGGAGGGTAACTCGGTGCTGCTGACCGGGTGCCGCACACCCAGTCTCTGGCCGCTGCGCCTGCCCGATCTGGCCAGCCGAATGCAGGGCACCCTGCTGGCGCATCTCCACGAACCCGATGACGCCCTGCTGGCCGCGGTTCTGACCAAGCTTTTTGCCGACCGACAGATCGCGCCCACGCCCGACACCATCCCCTATCTCGCGCGGCGCATGGAGCGATCGTTCGACGCGGCCCGCAGGATTGTCGCGGCGCTGGATGACGAGGCATTGGCAGCAGGCCGCTCCGTGACCCGCGCACTGGCCGCCGAAGTGCTGGACAAACGGCGCAATTGACGCCACGCTGTGTCACAAATCCTTTACATGACCGCGCCATAAGGCCTCCATGACCCAGGCAGATTTCCTCAAATACCCCGCGCCAGATCCCGTGTTTCTGCCCGATCTCGACATCACAGGACCTGGCCGCTTTTTCAACCGTGAACTCAGCTGGCTGGGATTCAACTGGCGCGTGCTGGAAGAGGCGCAAAATCCGCGCGTGCCGCTGCTGGAGCGCCTGCGCTTTCTGTCGATCTCCGCCAACAACCTTGATGAATTCTACAACGTCCGCGTCGCAGGCCTGCGCGAACTGGCGCAGGCGGGCAACACCACGCCCGCCGCCGACGGTCTCACACCGGCCGAACAACTCGTGCTGATCAACGAGAATGCCCGCCGGCTGCTCGATGCCCAGCAGGAAACCTACGAGACCCTGCGCAGCCTGATGGAGGCCGAGCGCATCTCGATCCTCGATCATGCCAGCGTGACCGAGGCCGACAACACCCATCTCGCCGATGTCTTTCTGCACAAGGTCTTTCCGGTGCTCTCGCCACTGGCCATCGACCCGGCACATCCCTTTCCGTTCATCCCGAACCTTGGCTATTCGCTGGCCCTGCAACTGGAACGCAAGGCCGATAAACGCCCGTTGCAGGCGCTCCTGCCGATCCCGCAGCAGATCGACCGCTTTGTCACCCTGCCCGCACCCGAAGGCACATTCCGCTTTCTGCCCCTCGAGGAATTGCTCCTCTTGCACCTGCACAGCCTCTTTCCGGGCTACAGGTACAAGGGACACTGCGCCTTTCGCGTCCTGCGCGACAGCGATCTCGAAGTCGAGGAAGAGGCCGAGGATCTGGTGCGCGAATTCGAGGTGGCCCTCAAGCGCCGCCGCCGCGGCGAAGTGGTGCGGATGAAGATCTCCTCCGATGCCCCCTTGTCGCTGCGCGCAGTCATCATGCAGGAGTTGCACGTGCGCCCCGACGAGGTGGTCGAGGTCAACGGCATGATCGGTCTTGCGGATCTCAAGGAACTGGTGCTCGACGCGCGGGCGGATCTTCTGTGGCCGGTTTTTACCCCGCGGGTGCCGGAACGGGTGCAAGATCATGGCGGCGACATGTTTGCCGCGATCCGGCAAAAGGACATGCTGCTGCATCACCCCTACGAGACCTTCGACATGGTGATCCGCTTTCTGCAACAGGCGGCACGCGACCCGGACGTGGTGGCGATCAAGCAGACGCTCTATCGCACCTCGCGCAATTCCCCCATTGTCGAGGCGCTCTGCGAGGCAGCCGAGGATGGCAAGTCGGTGACGGCACTGGTCGAATTGAAGGCGCGATTCGACGAGGCCGCCAACATCCGCCAATCCCGGCGGCTGGAACGCGCCGGCGCACATGTGGTCTATGGCTTTCTCGATCTCAAGACCCATGCCAAGATTTCCACGGTCGTGCGGCGCGAGGGTGACGCCCTTGTCACCTATACCCATTACGGCACCGGAAATTATCACCCGATCACCGCGCGTATCTACACCGATCTCAGCTTTTTCACCTGCGATCCGAAACTCGGCCGCGACGCCACCAAGGTGTTCAACTACCTCTCGGGCTATGCGCAACCCGAAAGCCTTGATAACCTTGCAATTTCTCCCATCACGCTCAAACCCCGCCTGCTCGAGATGATCGGCCGCGAGGCCGATCACGCACGCGCCGGCAAACCGGCCGTGATCTGGGCCAAGATGAACTCGCTCATCGATCCCGACGTGATCGACGCGCTCTACGCCGCGTCACAGGCCGGGGTGCGGATCGACCTTGTGGTGCGCGGCATCTGCGGGTTGCGCCCCGGTATCAAGGGGTTGTCAGACACGATCCGCGTCAAATCCATCGTCGGACGGTTTCTGGAACATTCGCGCATCGTCTGTTTCGGCAATGGCGCGGACCTGCCTTCCAAAAAGGCACGGGTTTACATCA
>Ga0210053_1000148_pt1 | contig 72680 bp, 64 predicted proteins | sample CryGeymeta201512_FD_185467 | JGI IMG/M metagenome (GOLD analysis project Ga0210053, IMG submission 185467) | Groundwater microbial communities from Crystal Geyser aquifers in Utah, USA - Crystal Geyser metaG 2015-12 (SPAdes) (version 2) | ecosystem: Environmental > Aquatic > Deep subsurface >... | reverse complement strand
AACTGGGTCTAATTAGTCTGACGAAGCGATACTCGATAGTACGTTCATTCTGACGAACCGCCGTATGCGGACCCGCTTGTACGGTGGTGTGGGAGGGTCGGCGGCGAAAGCCGCCCCCTATCCCGATCCGCTGGCCCTTATTTTTTGAGATATTTGGGATATTTGGAGCATCTTTTTGGGATAGTTTTAAGGAGCTACGAGCGGCTTGGATTGGCACACGTTGCGGCATCGTTTATTTCGGTTTTATTAGGGAAAATACAGCATAGCGAGATGAACTGAAAGGAGGCGGCGTAGATGGCGGCACGGATGAGCGCATTGCGTCAATCGGCAATGGCGGCCGGCGAGCAACTGAGTGATCGCGCCTCTCAGCTTTTAAGTGAAGCATTGGGAGAAGCAAAAAATAGGAATCTTATGACATTTGCTCTCGTTGCGGTATCCGGATTTACCCTCGGCATGCTGGCTGGGATATTAATCGCTCCGGCAAGCGGCTCCGAGACCAGGCAGAGAATCGGCAGCCGGGCATCAGAGGCATACCAAAGCGCAATGGATATGGCGAGCAGAAGAGCCCAAGAAGCAGAAGAAGCGGCCGAGAAGATAGCCTAAACTCATATCGCCAGCATAGGTAGTAAAAAGTCAGCTATTATTTTGGATCCTCCAAGCTGAGCTTCGCTCAGGACCCCGGCCTCTGGACCCTAATTATTAAGGCTGGTCAAGGGCGCCGGTATGCGGCCGCCCCTGCGCACGAAGTTAGCGCACGAGAACGGGTTCACCGCCATCACCGGCGCAAACCCCAAGAGATCCCCGAAAAACGCCCGGTCTCCCTTGCCTTTACCCGGAGACGGAATCAACCGCACCCCGGCCGCCTTATGGTTGACGACCGCAATCGCCATCTCGTCGGCTATGATGCCGGCGATGGTTTCAACGGAGGTATCCCCCGGGATAACGACCATATCAAGGCCCACCGAGCATACCGCGGTCATGGCCTCGAGTTTTTCAATCGAGAGCGCCCCGGCCTCGGCCGCCTCGATCATCCCCAGATCCTCGCTTACCGGGATAAACGCGCCCGAGAGCCCGCCGGTCGAGGATGTGGCCATGGCGCCGCCTTTTTTAACCGCGTCGTTGAGCAGCGCCAACGCCGCCGTAGTGCCCGGAGCGCCGCATTTTTCAAGCCCCATCGCTTCGAGGATTTTCGCCACCGAGTCGCCGGGCGTTGGGGTTGGCGCAAGCGAGAGGTCGACCACGCCGGGTTTTACCCCAAGAAGTGCCGCCGACTCGCGCCCGATAAGCTCACCCATTCGGGTGATCTTAAAGGCGGTGCGCTTGATAATTTCGGCGACCTGCATGAGATCGACGTCCGGGTAGCGCTCGAGCGTGGCGCGCACCACGCCGGGGCCGCTGATGCCGACGTTGATCACCCTATCCGCCTCGCCGAAGCCGTGATAAGCCCCGGCCATAAACGGGTTGTCCTCGGGGATGTTGGCAAAGACCACGAGCTTGGCGCAGCCGATGCCGTCCTTGTCTTTTGTAAGCTCGGCGGTCTCTTTGATGACGCCGGCCATCTCGAGCACCGCGTCCATGTTGATCCCGGCTTTGCTCGACGCCACGTTCACCGACGAGCACACCCGGTCGGTTTCGGCAAGCGCCCTCGGAATGGAGTTGATAAGCTTGCGGTCCCCCGGCGTCTCGCCCTTTTGGATAAGCGCGGTAAACCCGCCGATAAAATCTATGCTAAGCTCTTTGGCGGCTTTATCGAGCACCGTCGCAATCGGAACGTAATCCTCCAAATCGCTCGACTCGGCAATCGCCGAGACAGGCGAAATCGAAATCCGCTTGTTCACGATCGGGATGCCGTATTTCTCCTGCAACGACTCCGCCACCTTAACCAGGTCTTTCGCCGACTCGGTGACTTTGCGGTAGATATTGCCGAGCAGCTTGTCGCCGTTCTCGTCGCTGCAGTCGCGCAAGGATATCCCCATCGTTACCGCGCGGATATCGAGGCGCTGCTCCTGTATCATCTCTATGGTTTCTCGTATCTCTTCAGGATTGATCAGCATTGGCATTGTCATACTCCCCTAGAGCCTGTGCATGTAGCGGAAGATATCCTCATGCTGCACCGTAATTTTTACGCCCAGCTCGTCCGCTACCTCGTTGAGTTTGTCCTGCAAACCGGCGATGGGAGTGATATCCTCATCCAATGTTACCAGCATGATCATGGTAAAGAAGTCCTGCATGATGGTCTGGCTTATGTCCTCGATATTCACGCTGTTCTCGGCGAGCACCCGGCTTACGCCTGCGACGATCCCCACACGGTCCATGCCGAGAACGGTTACAATAGCCCGTCGTTTCATAACGCCTCCTTGAAATAGCTGTCGGCTTTCAGCTTTTTGTAAACAACTTTAAGCACACAACTTTAAGCACACAACTTTAAGCACACAACTTTAAGCAAAATTATAAGATGGTTTATTGTAGCAGGAAACCGGGGTCAACAGGGAAAAAGGGCACGTTGGGACGGCTTTCGGTAAACTTCATTTTGCAGGCGCGGCGTTGTATGATAAGTGAAAGGTGAAATCGATATGGTAAAAGTCGTAGAGATCGCACTGGGCGACGTCGTAAAACTGAAAAAAGGCCACCCCTGCGGCGCAAACGAGTGGGAGATAACCAAACTCGGCATGGATATCGGGATGACCTGCGTAGGGTGCGGCCGCAAGGTACGCCTGATGCGCTACGATTTCGACCGCAGGTTCAGGGGATATATCAAGCGCTACCATGAAGAGCATCCCCCCGAAGCGCTTACCGACGAATCATAACGGGTAAGCGCCCGCTTAAAAATAGCAATAAAAAAAGTGCTCCTAAGTTTTTAAGGAGCACTTTTTTAGGAGCATACTTAGCGGGAGAAGTGCCATTCCCGAAGTATGGGGCATTTAAGTTAAAGAAACTAGCTTGCTATGCCTTTAGCGGACTTGTAGTAGTCGCAATCCATGCAGTTTGCAAGCTTTTGCGCGAACGTACCCTGTACCTTGCCGCCGCACATCGTTCCGGCTATACGCCAGCACTCGGTCCCACCCTTCGGGTACGCCGGACAATCGTTGGTTTTGTCCCTGCCACAATGTTTAAACTCCCAGCAATTCACTAATTATCACTCCTTATAAGGTTTCGAATACTAGATTATTTGAAGTTATCGGGTTCTATTTCCGCAGGGTTTAGCCATTATTGGTGAATTCTAGAAGTATTAGCGGTGTAAGATAGCGGCTAGTGTTCAATTTTTACGGTCGGTAAATTTTTTGAAAAACATTTAAATATTTTGAAGGAATGCAAGCGGTTGTGGCGTATATGTGCTATAGCACAATTGAATATATACGAGTATGGGCAATAAACCGGGCAAGGATAGTATTGGAGGGGCGCCATTTGAATATCTTGAAAACTGCATGCATCGCTTTGTTAGTCATTCTAGTTGCTAATATGCCGGCGGCTTACGGGTCGAGTTGGCCTATGTTTCAGTACGATGCGCAAAATACCGGCTTTAATGCTGATGAGCAGGGTATTGCCCCGCCATTAAAGGTTGATTGGGTTAAAGGGGGCGAACTCTCCACCTATGAGTTGCGTACCCGTCCGGTTATCGCAGACGGCCTTGTTTACGTCGGGGAGCGAAGTGGCTCTAGAGGTAAGCTGCTGGCAATCTCCCTCCTAACCGGGAAGTGCCTCTGGGTAATCGAGGGACTGATAGTCGAAAACGCCCCGGCACTTGCGAATGGAAGGATTTATTTTGGTGCCACTGATGGCAAGTTCTATGCCCTTGATGCAAAGAGCGGCCAGACTATTTGGTCTGTTAGCGCCGGCCCAACCACATCGCCTATTATCTTTGGCGACCGGATTTATTTTGGTACGCAAAGCGGCGGCGTCTGTGTGCTAAATGCAGCAACCGGTGAGAAACTGTGGTCGATTAACCGGTCTGGCTTCAGGTCGGCTCCAGCGGTGACCAATGACACATTATTTATAGGCGGCAATGAAGTCATTGCGCTCGATCCGTCAAACGGACAGATCAAATGGTCGTTTGCCGACCAATCACGGTCTTTTTCTGCGCCTGCGGTTAGGGGGAAATCCGTTTACGTCTCATCCGATTATTACCTGTATTGTTTGGATGCAGATAGCGGTCGTGTAAAATGGTCGCGCTATTTAGGTATCAGAAACGGTTCATCGAAAATCCCCGTATTGGCTGGAAACACCGTTTACCTAGGCGCAGTGACCGCTGTAGATGCAGATACAGGTGGGGTTAAATGGGCTTTTGACGGCAGGAACCAGTATCCTATCGTATCGGTCGCTGTTGCAAACGGCTATGTATTTGTCGGCTCAACCCGTACAGACACGACTTTAGATTCATCGAACGGCCGTATCTATGTACTAAACGCCGATACGGGTGAACTTGTTTACCAGTATTTTGCGGGGGTGTGTCACAATGATTGGTATGCGATCGATCCATCTCCATCGATAGCAGAAGGATCAGTTGTGTTGAACATGAGTACGTATATGCTGTTCTGTTTATCGCCGCCCGACCGTTCCCCACTTTTAGGTGTTTCAGTCGATAAGAATAAAATCAACGCATATGACAACGAAACGGGCAGCGTTAATTTGACCTTCAATCTAGATGCTACGGGAACGGTAACCGCTGACGTTTTGGATAGCCAAGGAACTACGGTCTACCGTCTTGCTGAAAACCAAACTTTAGGCAAGGGTGCTCACAGCCTTGTCTGGCACGGCTTAATCTACTTCCAGGAGATGGCGGATCCTGTATTAAGAGACGAGTTTGGCGATAAATGTATCCTTGTAGCTCCCGATGGCGATTACAAGCTACTCATTACGGTAAAAAGTGCAACCGGCAAGTCATATACGGGAAGTGCAACGGTCAAGGTTGAAGCACAGGTCTAAGAGGAGACCGGCGACAGCATTAAGCTTGGAGCTAAAATAATCGTTAAGTTGTTTGAGGTAAAAGCGCTAAAAAGGTAAATAATTCATGGAGGGGATATACGTTGTGTAAGCGATTTTTCAGGATAGCTGCGATATTATTGCTGCTCAGCTTATTGCTATTTATGACCGGGTGCGGAAGGAAGCAAAGCGTCAGTGTCGGGTACGATTTTTCCATCTTTCCCAAGAAGAAGGGGGAGGTATTAAAAAACGTCACCGTCTACCTCCCCTTCCCAACAAAAAACGGTAAGCCGATAATGGAGATTTATCGGGGCATTGAAAAGCATTATAGAGAATATCACCTGGACGATCCACCAAATGCTGTTATATCTATAGCCGATACGAAATATGGGCCTATGCTAAAAGTGCAAGTCCCGGAACTTAAACATGGTATGGGTGCTGGTGGCGGGTATAATTTTGACCAGCCTCATTCAAACGAGCCGGTCGCACCGAGATTTCCTTTGTCGCCGCGATTAAACTGTCTAAAACTACCAAACTCTGAAACCGGCCACTTATGTGAAAGTTATATTTATGTTGATTTTGATAGTGCAAGTTATAATGCAAAAGAACTTGGGCTGATAGTTAACTATAAAATAACCATTTTCTCGCCATCGCTACTGCCTCTGGATTATGTCCCCCAAGATAATTATGGAGCTTTTTTGGGATGGGAACAACCACCTGAGACAGAACTCTTAGCTAAGTATTATGGCAGTGCTGGTTGGATAAAGGTGCCCCTTTTAGACTGGGGATTTGATAAGGAGTGACAGCGATGAAAAAGTTTTTATTTGCTATTGTTTTATTTGTTCTATCATTGCTTTCTATTGATTATGCATGGGCTTGGAGCGCTATTAGCCACTATCATATTAACAATGATGTTAATATTAACGATAGCCTGGGGATTGAACCATCCGTTGTTTTTGGGTTAAACGGCACGGGTCCGGATATGAGTGTGCAGTGGATCGGTGGTGATCCGCCAATGCCAGACGAAAACAATAAGAAACAAAGTTGGCCTGATTATTTCCACTCACCGGATCCAAAGTATGAAAAAGGCGCCAGACCATTTGCTGATAAACCAAACTTTGCCTACCTTATGCTCAAGACCTCGGAGAAAAATGGTGTAGCATCAGATACGGACAGGGCGCGGGCTTTGGGATGGGGCGGCCATATTGCAGCCGATTGGGTGGCGCATAATGACAACCTGTTTCCGATCTGTCCTGACGGATCAATGGGCTCAATCAAGCATTTTGCCGCAGAGTGCCTGTGCGACCTGTACTCATTCTTAACCAAAGGCCCAACCTCGCCCTCTAATGAAATATCAATTGCTTTCAATGATAAACAAATATATAAGGCTTTATACAACTACAGACTGATAAGTATATATGAGGGTTGCATTAGAAATAATGAGACGGTTTATCCCGATAGGATCAAAAAGCAAGCTCTTGAAACAACCCTCCCGCGATCATACATCCGTGAAAGGATTAAAAGGTGGGTGGCAAAGCTGGTTGTTATCCAGTTTGCTTATGCAAGTGGGCCTGAGGCGTGGAACCTCTCTAAGCGGGCACAGTTTATAGATTCAATGGAGCAGCGGGGGGTTGAGAGCAATCTGGCTTTATCGGAGATGTCCGTTAACGCCTGGGTGCATAATCCCAAGCCAAGAGGGTGCGTGCCTGATTTTAGCGGACAGGTGGTATCGTTTTATAAAGACAAGTTAATGGACATTCCGAGCAGCGCCTCACTTAGCCAGCTAGGCCAGGTTAAATCTAGTTCTGCTCTGACAAATGTGCGTCCACTGATTTATCGCAGTGCAGAAGTAAGCGTTCCTTCCATCGAAGAGAAAGATGCGAACCTTTGGCAATCGATCGTTGACAGCTCATGCCAACATGGCGATATAGCTGTGGAAGAAACGGAAACTGTTGAAGGGGCTTATCAAGTCAATGTGATAGTAAAGGATGAAGAGGGCCTTAAAAATACCATAAATGGTGTTATTGAAGGCTCCGCTAAACAGACCGGAGATAGCGCGGATGCTGCAGTTTTTTGGGATAGGTTGCTCGTCGACGGCGAATCGAATCCCGATATGCTAACAGATCTCTTTCCGCCGGAATTAACACTAATAACTCCCGCCGACGGGGCTTTTATCAATACTGCGGTTCCTGAGATAAGGCTCAGTGCTCAGGATGGTGCCGACGGTGCCGGAATCGATCCGATAGGTGCCTTGTTTAACCTAGATGGTGCTTCTGTTAAACCTTACTTCTTAAACGGTTTAATTTCTTACAAGCCTCAATCTAAATTGAAAGAGGGTGTTCACCGAGCATTGGTTAGCATAATCGATAGAGCGGGGAATACCAATCAGCTTGCCTGGTATTTTACAGTGGATACCGTGCCACCGAAGGTCTGTTATAGGGTAAAGTGTAACGTCATCAACAGCAAGAAGCCAGGGATTGTAATCTCGATTATACCGAATGAACCCGTCAAGTACCGGCTAACCGTTTTTCCGGATATCGGCGGTAGAGCGGATGTAAACACGGTTGTTTTCCAAAAAGAACTCGAACAGCAGAAGAATCTAACTTGGGACGGCGTGGACAACAATGGCTCTAAAATTGCTGATGGTTCGTACATATTACGTGTTCAAGCCATAGATCGGGCAGGTAATACAAGAACGTTTAACCGCTCGGTAAAAATTGATAGAAGTAATTAGCGCAAACCACTTGACAGCATGCCAGGCTTCCGCTAACGTGTAAACATAGAAGCACAAAAGCATATCAGCATATATAATGGAGGGGCGCCATTATGATTCGCAGAACAATTGTTTTACCTATCGTTATCTTATTATGCTTTGTTTTACTTACCGCTACTGCTTGGGCTACGGATAAATTCACCTGGCCCGTTGGCGGAGAAGTTATTAAGCGATTTGGCTTAGATGAGCACAGGGGTATCGATATAGCCGGAAATACCGGCGACTCCATCGTAGCCGCCCAGGATGGCGTGGTCTACTGGATCGGAAAAACCCCAAGAGGTGAGCCATGTGTCTCCATCGATCATCCGGGTGGTATCACGACGACATACCTACCCGTAACAGTTTTGGTATCCAAGGGCCAATCCGTGAAGGCCGGCGATTCTATCGGCAAGCTATCTTCCGAGATTGATAAATCAAGCAGCGCGCAGCATCTGCATTTCGGTCTTTTCGAGACGGCAACGCGGGACAATAAGAAGTACCTCGATCCATGTAATTATCTACCGGATGTTTCAGGTAAGGCAGAGGATAAACATGAGCCGGCTATGGCTGTCGATATATCATCCGGTTCTAATATAGAGAAACTACCCGAAGGCCGGGAACTAAGCACAGTTAACAAAGAGGCTCATCCTGTTGTAACCGAGCAGCCTCAGCAGCGGGTGGCCATGTCTCCAATCGATGCCGCTGAAAAGCCCATGGAGAACACTAAACCCGAGATACAACCATCGCTAAGCATGTCCAGCCCCAAGGCCGGAGAAGCGGCTCTGTTAGACCGCTCTCCCCGGAATTCTACATCCGCAATTAATAAGCTTTCTCAAGATACCGCCATAAAGGTCGGGTTGCCAAACTTGTCATGGGTAGCGCCAGAGGTTAAACCCGACCTTGTTCCGGCGGTTGATCATGGAATGTCTACCGTAAAAATGGTTTCACCACCGAAAACACGGGAACCGGTTATGAGCGCTGGCGGGTACACTAAATCCGGTTTATCAACAATTAGCAACCGAGCACATATTAAGGTCAAGAACAATAGCATGGCTGTTTACACCAGCCCGCCCGCCATGAATCCCTTTAAGCAAGCAGTTAGCGTAAAGCAACTAGTAGACCGCACTAAACGAGAGGTTCCACTGGCCAAAAGAGCGACTAAGCAAAACCCTACAATGGCGCAAAGATTGTTTAAATGGCAATTCTTGCCCGAGAGTACATCTGCGTTGGCAATACTTCTCATTGCAATGATCAGCTATCAGTGCACCAGAAGCGCAAAGGAAATTGGGGCAAGTTTAACCGGTGTAGCAAGCGCGTCTTGTTGATACCGCGAGGAGCTGCTATAATTATCGGGTTATATACTCCTGCTTCAGCCCAACTGAAGCCGAATAGTCCGGGGGAGGTGAAGAGTGAGGAACTACGAATGCATGATCATTCTCGAGCCCACTTTGGAAACGGAGGCGATTGATAACGCAGTCGCAAGGTTTTCCGATGTGCTCGCTAAGAATAGCGGGAAAGTCGAGAATGTAAATAAGTGGGGCAGACGCCGTCTAGCTTATCAAATCGGTCAGAACACCGACGGGTACTATATTGTAATGACCTTCCAGGGTGAAGATAGAACCGTTAGCGAGTTCGATCGTATCCTGAAAATCGCTGATGACGTTGTTCGCCATATGATCGTCCGTCTTGGAAAATAGGAGAGAGACATGGCCAGTTTAAACAGGGTGTTTATTATCGGAAACCTAACAATGGATCCAGAACTGAGATTTACCCCAAACGGCGCCGCAGTCGCCAACATCAGGGTGGCGGTTAACCATCGCTACCAGGGAAATGACGGCAACTGGGTAGAGGAAGCAAGCTTCTTTAACGTGGTTGCGTGGGGTAGGCAGGCTGAAACTGCAAATGAGTATTTACGAAAGGGTAAGCCGGTACTCGTTGAGGGAAGGCTCCGCAGCAGCTCATGGGAGACGCCCGATGGCCAGAAACGCTCAAAGGTTGAAATCGTCGCTCAGAGAATCCAGTTTCTTGATAGAGTTGGGGCTGGGGCTCGCAGCGAAGATACTTTAGCGGAGGTTGCCGATGCCGATCTCCAGGCGCTTGGAGATAACATCGACGACGTACCATTTTAAATAGGAGAGGATAAGCATGGCAGATTATATCCGCAAACCCAGGCGCAAGTACTGTGCATTCTGCAAGGATAAAGTCGACTACATCGATTATAAAGATGCCAATCTGTTGCGCCGGTTTATGAGCGACCGCGGCAAAATCAGACCGCGCCGCGTTACCGGCACCTGTGCGCAGCACCAGCGCGATCTATCCATCGCGATCAAGCGCGCACGCGAGATGGCTCTAATTCCATACACACAGAGATAATACAGGAAGAACCAGGTATAAGCAGCCCTTGCTCGAAATAGGCAAGGCATCGAAAGCGTGATTGATACAGATATGCTAACGGTTACGGCTTGTATAGAGGTTCTGTTTTCAAGTAACTAGCCTTTAGTAGGGCGGGGTTTACCTCCGCCCTACTACGCTTTTACCAAACGCCTCCTCGTTCATCGACGAGCAGGGGGAGGTGTGGTAAGATAATAAACTCAAGATTATTTCAATTCGGAGGAGCATGATGAAGGTAATCCTTAAAGAATCCGTAAGCGGATTAGGAAAAACAGGAGACGTCATTGACGTAGCCGACGGCTACGCCAGGAACTATCTAGTCCCCAAAAACATAGCCGTTGTCGCCACAAAGGGCACGCTCAAGGAGTGGGACCTGAGAAGGGCAACCCTTGTCAAGAAAGAAGCCAAGGATCGTACAGAGGCTGAGGCGATTGCCGCCGGCTTAAACAACAAGGAAGTGAAAGTTGAGGCCAAGGCAGGCGAGGAGGGCAAGCTCTACGGCTCGGTTACAAGCAAAGAGATCGCCGCCGCCATCGAGAAACAGCTTAAGACCGAGGTCGACAAGAAAAAGATCGAGCTGGCCCAGCCCATAAAGGAAGTAGGGGATCATCCGGTTACCGTTAAACTCTTCCCGGGGGTTGACACCACAGTGATCGTTAAGGTTGTTGGAAGCAAAGAGGAGTAATGAAAGCGACAGATAGGTCGCAGCAATTTGCAAGTTTCGATAAGGTTCCGCCGCATAATATCGAAGCGGAGCAGTCGGTCCTTGGCGCGATGTTGATCTCTCGGGACGCCATCCCCGAGATGCATGAGGTCGTTACCGCGGATTCCTTTTACACCGAGGCCCACCACCGCATTTTCGCGGCTATCCTGGATCTCTACGCAAAAGGCGAACCGGCGGACGCGATTACGCTATCCGCAGCCCTTTCGAGTAAGGGCGACCTTGAGATTTGCGGCGGCAAACCCTACATCCACACGCTGGTTAGCTCGGTACCGAGCGCGGCCAATGCCGCCTATTACGCAAAAATCGTCGAAAAAGACGCAACACTCAGGGCGCTTATTAAAGTATCCACCGAGATAGCGGCGCTCGGCTACGAGGGGCCGAGCGACGTCGATGCAGTCATCGACCGCGCCGAGAACCTCATCTTTCAAATCGCCCACAAGCGCATGAGCGAGAAATTCGTCCATATCAAGGATCTTTTAACCGAGGGCTTTGAGATGGTCGAGAAGCTCTACGAAAAGAAAGAGCAGATTACCGGCGTTCCCAGCGGCTTCGCGGACATGGATAAACTGCTCACCGGTTTTCACCCCGGCGACCTCGTCATCATCGCGGCGCGTCCCGCCATGGGCAAGACCGCGCTTGCGCTGAATATCGCAACTGAGATCGGCAAAAAGGAAATCCCCGTTGCCATATTCAGCCTTGAGATGAGCCGCCACCAGCTGGCCCAGAGGATGATGTGCTCTGAGGCGAGAATCGACAGCCACCGCTTAAGAACCGGCCGCCTGCGAGACGAGGACTGGTCGAAGCTCTCCGGCGCGGTCGGGCGCCTTGCTGAAAGACCCATCTTCATCGATGACACACCCAGCATCGGCATCTTCGAGGTGCGCGCCAAAGCCCGCCGTCTTTTCGCCAGGCACACGCCGGGCGTTGTTATCGTCGATTACTTGCAACTCATGCAATCCTATCGCAGGGTCGAAAACCGGCAGCAGGAAATCGCCGAGATATCCCGAGGCCTTAAAATCCTCGCCAAGGAACTCGAAATCCCCGTGCTCGCTCTCTCCCAGCTCTCCCGAGCGGTCGAGCAGAGAAGCGATAAGAAGCCACAACTCTCTGACCTGAGAGAATCGGGTGCTATTGAACAGGATGCAGACATTGTTATGTTTATTCACCGCAATATGTACGGCAACTATGATGATATGAGCGCGGCGGAAGAGCGGGCTGCGGCGGAGGTAATCGTGGCCAAGCACAGGAACGGTCCTACGGGGGTCGTGTCCCTTTACTTCAACGAGCACTGCACGAGATTCGAGAACATCTCGCGTGGCAATTAATCCCTAACTTGTTTTCTGATACATGTGTGATAAAGCGCAAAATTGAAGCCCGGGTTAGTCCCGCTTGGCCTTCTTAATCTTGGCGTCGCGTTTTTTCTTGAAGGGGATAACGTTTGCGTGCTTTTTGCGGCCGCCGACCGGACCGGAGGGGTCGTTGTGGTAGCGATTTTGCGGCGGGCCGTAAGCATTGCGGTTGCGACCGCGCAGCCACAAGATAGCCAGGGCGGCGACCAGGCCGATGATAAGAACCCAATACACCAGGTCGAGCGCCGCAAGAAACGTCTTTGCCGATGCGATGACGACCGCGATAGCCAGCAGGATTATGATGTTTTTATAGCGCATAATTCTATTCCAGAAAGAAGGACCTTTCTTTTCGGAGCCCCCGTAGACTAGCAGAGACCCGCAGTTTGGACACCTGAACTTACCGGATTCGAATTTGCTTCCGCAATTTGGACATTGTGACATATTCATTCATTATAGATTTAAAGAGGTTCAAATAAAAGATGCTAGGGCTAAGGGAGTTATTATCTATTGTAGCGTTGTCAGGTTTCGAACGTTGATACGAACTGTTTCGGCTGGTACAATAAGGTTTGGCTTAAATATTGGGAGATGTACGTTTGGAGGCGCTACTTTGGGGATCGTTGTACAAAAATTTGGCGGCAGCTCCGTGGCCGATGTCGATAAGATAAAAAACGTTGCGCGCCGAGCCGTTGCTACCAAGGCGGAAGGTAACTCGGTTGTCGTGGTTGTTTCGGCGCTCGGCGATACGACGGATGATCTCGTCGAGCTGGCACATCAGATAAGCGAGAAGCCGCCGGAGCGCGAGATGGACATGCTGCTCTCCACCGGCGAGCAGATCTCGGTTGCGCTACTGGCGATGGCGATACACGCCCTCGGGCATGAGGCGATATCCTTTACCGGATACCAGGTCGGCATCCTGACCGACGACAGCCACACCAAGGCCAAAATCCTCGATGTTAATTCGGAGCGGATTTTGCAGGAACTTAACAAGGGTAAAATCGTTATCGTCGCCGGCTTTCAGGGAGTTACTATCGACAACGATATCACGACGCTGGGGCGCGGCGGCTCTGATACCACGGCGGTTGCGCTGGCCGCGTCGCTTAAGGCAGACAAATGTGAGATATATACCGACGTCGATGGGGTGTTTACCGCCGATCCCAGGATCGTGCCCGATGCCTCGCTGGTGTCGGAGATAACCTATGAAGAAATGCTTGAGATGGCTGCTACGGGGGCAAAGGTGTTGCAGCTTCGCTCAGTGGAATATGGCCGTAATAACGGCGTCATCATAAACGTGAGATGCAGTTTTACCGATTGCGCCGGAACGGTTGTCAAGGAGGAAGATCAGGGGATGGAACGACCTATTATAAGTGGGGTAACCCACGATGCAAGCGAAGGGAAAATTACGATTTTCGGCGTGCCGGATCGGCCCGGCATTGCTGCCAAGGTGTTTAGGCCCCTGGCGGCGTCGAACATCAACGTCGACATGATCGTGCAAAATGTAAGCTACGAGGGATTTACCGATATTTCGTTTACGCTCGGGCTCGATGATGTGCCGAGGGCGGAACCCACGATACAGGAGATCGTGCGTGAGCTTGGCGCAAGAGGATATGACTACAACAAAGACATCGCCAAGGTGTCGATTATCGGCGCCGGTATGAAGAGCCATCCGGGTGTTGCCGCTGAGATGTTTGATGTGCTCGCAAAAAACGAGATCAACATCCAGATGATCAGCACATCCCCGATTAAGATTGCCTGCGTTATCGATGCGTCGAATGTGGAGACCGCGGTGCGCGCGCTGCACGAGCACTTCCAGCTCAGCGAGGAGGCAGTCACCAGTGAAACTCTATAATGTTGCGATAGCCGGAGCAACCGGCGCGGTTGGCGAGGAGATGCGCGCCGTCCTCGAGCAGCGAAACTTCCCCGTGGGAAACCTAAAACTCTTAGCCTCGGCGCGATCGGCGGGAAAGAGATTTTCATATAAGGGCGCGGAGATCGCCGTTGAGGAACTAACGAAAGACTCGTTTAAGGATGTCGATATCGCGTTGTTTTCCGCAGGTGGCTCGATCAGCCGGGAGTTCGCTCCTGCCGCGGTCGAGGCGGGCGCGATCGTTGTGGACAACTCGAGTGCATTTCGCATGGATCCTGATGTTCCGCTTATCGTCCCCGAGGTAAATCCGGAGGACATCAAGAAGCACAAGGGCATCATCGCCAACCCAAACTGTACCACCACCATCATGCTGGTGGCCTTAAAGCCGCTGTATGATTACAGCAGGGTAAAGAGAATCGTCGTCTCGACATACCAGTCGGCCTCGGGTGCCGGCGCAAAGGGCATGGATGAGCTGTTGAACCAGGCCAAAGCATTTGCGGCGGGCCAGCCGATCAACGTTGAGTTTTTCGCATACCAGCTGCTCTTTAACCTGATACCGCACATCGATGTCTTCCAGGACAACGGCTACACCAAAGAAGAGATGAAGATGGTCAACGAGACGCGCAAGATCATGGGAGATGCTGAGATACAGGTCAGCCCGACCTGCGTGCGCGTATCCGCTATACGGGCGCATTCTGAGGCCATTAACGTAGAGACCGAGAAGAAGATCACCCCCGAGAAGGCGCGCGAGCTGTTTGCGGCCGCACCGGGTTTGCAGGTAATAGACGATCCCGCAAACAAGCAATACCCGATGCCGCTCTTCGCATCGGGCCAGGATGATTGCTTTGTCGGGCGCATCAGAGAGGACCTTTCCTGCGAGAACGGTCTTAACTTCTGGGTGGTCGGCGACCAAATCCGAAAAGGCGCCGCGCTTAACGCCGTACAAATCGCGGAGGAATTGGTTAAAGCCGAGGTCGGGCTTCGGAAGTCGCCCTTGATTGGCTGAAACATCACTGCTCGAAAGATGAGGAAATCATCGCCATCGTCGAGAACCGCGCCTGCGGCATCGACGCCATCCAGTATAAATAGCTTCTTGGCGCTTTTAACCGCTACACCAAACCTAAACCTACTGATGCAGTAGCCGATACTTACAATACTGTTTTACGTTTGCAATGTAGCAGGACCGCCGCAAGGACGGTTCCATGAGGTGAGGGCGTTGGCCGCTTCCGTATATGCTTTAATTCTTGTAGTGATTGTAATTGCCGCCTCGTTTAGAAGGGCCGAAGACGGCGGAACCGTTACGCCCTTTATCGATTGGGTCGGCACCGTGCAGCTTAAAGGGATCGCGATTTTGCTGGTTATCATCTCTCACCTCAAGCTGCTAAAATTCATCAGCTTACCGTACGATTTCTCTTTTTCCGGTGCCTGGGGTGTGGCGATATTTTTGTTGCTCTCCGGTTTCGGTCTGACGCAGTCGTATCTTAAAAACGGGGTAAGCAACGGATTTTTCAAGAAGCGGTTTAGTAAAGTGGTTTTGCCCTATGTAATAGTAACGGGTATCTGGCTCGCTATCGATGCAATATTTCTTGCTAAGACTTATTCCTGGTCAACAGCCCTTCTCGCGCTGACCGGCTTCGACTTGAGCACGTCAATAGATCCCACGATGTGGTTTGTAACCTTTATTATCCTCTGGTACCTGATATTCTTCCTGGTATTTAAACTGCCGACGCGCGATGCGGTCAAGCTTGTTCTGCTCTTTGTGTTCGCATACCTGTTCAGAAATCACGCCGCGCTCGTTTTTCCAAGCAGGATTGCCTGGCAATGGGGGCTTCATGCCTACCTGTTCCCACTCGGAGCTCTCGCGGGGCTCTACTATCGCAGGTTAAGCTATATTGTGAAACCAAAAGTGCTGGTACTGTGCCTGGGTGTGGCGGTGATCCCCACGTTTTACTTCTTTAGCATGTACGTAGGCAAAAGCCTCGATATCTTTGAGAACTATACATGGGCAAATTTTGCATTCGCGCTCGGCGTAATACTGTTGATGGCGATCGCAAGATTCTACGGCCTTTCGTCGAAACCCCTCGTGCTTGTTGGCTCTATTTCTTATGAGTTGTACCTATTCGAGTGGGTGTTCATGGGCAAATACAACCTGCTTCATGCTTTTAACGGCAAATGGCTCTCGGGCTTGCTCTTTGCTCTAGTGATCGTTGCTTTAAGTATATCGCTCAGGCGTTTTAAAACCATCGTCGTTAGCTGGTGCTGCAAAACAACCAGCGACCCCCTCATCGGTGCGCGAATCGGGCAGGAGCTTCTGCTCGTTCATAAGAAGTAAGAAGAATCCGATTCGGCGGTCCTCAAGATACCTACCATTTCACTGTGATTTCATCTCCGTTGCCAACCGCTTGTTCGCTTACGTTGACCGTGCGACTGCTATACCCGACCTGCACCCGGTACGGCTCGGATTTCACTGCCTCGCCCGTTTCGGATGGATACGGGACGACAGTCGAAAAGATGCCGCTTGCATTTGTCCTGCCCATGATCCTAAACGGGAGCACCCGGCCGTTGTTGGCACATATCCTCGTCCGGACGGCGACCGGCCTGTTTGGCTCGGCGTTGATGGTGAGGCGGGCGCCTTTTACGGCCTCAAAGAGCATAAACGGCGCGGAATTCGCATCGGCGTCGCTAATATAAAGGAGTCTGAAGTGGTGAAGCGGCTCGACTTTTCCTTCTGGGGGCGGCTTTATTACCTCCCAGCACAGTCGGTAAGCCATGGTACGCCTGACCTCCTCGATATTCAGTTCCTCCTGGCGCAGCACGCGCGCGGCCGCATTTGGGTTCGCGCTCGGCTCGCCGATTCTTGCGATATCCCCCGACCAGACGGAGAACTTTTTATCCCCCACGACATAGCGAACGCCGAGGTTGCGGAGCGTTTTGTAGGCCTCATCCTCGTCTTGGATCTGGTAGAATTTCTCGGCGGCGATGATGCCGTTGATGCCGCTTTCATGGTTTCCCGTTGACACACAAGCCCGCTCGGCAAGGTATTCCAACTGGAAGCTCCAGCTCCAATTGCAGATAATCCCGTAAGACGGTTTTTTCGACGGGTTTGAAAAATCGCCCGGTGATGGCGTGTGCTCCTGCATATAGCGGGAGAGCGCGTAGAGGTTGGGATCGACCCGGCCGGGGGTGGCTCCCGTTAAGGGATACGCCACAACTATAACCGCGATTGCGGTAACCAGGGCAAAGAGCGAATTGGCGTTTAGTGATGCGGGCAGATAATCCTTGAACTGTGAGAATATATAATCGATCGCCAGAAAGAAAAAGAGGGCGTACGAGATCACCAAGAAGACCGATAAGAAATCGCTATAGTAGCGTACCGTGATCGTATAAAACCCCAGTGACGAAAAGATCACGTAAAAGAAGATGTGCTTAAAACTCACGTAGTTACGGCGCCAATCCCGCGCGGCAAGCCAGAGTACGGCGATGGGGGCAATGAAAAGAAGCGGCGAGAAAAACCGCTGCGCCCAGCTTGCATCGGGCTTGAAAAGGGGCGTGAGTTCAAACGTGTCCATGCCGAGAGGATAGCTGCCGATACTTCGCCAGTACCCCTTAAGCAGCACATGAGAGACCGCCGGTACGGCCACCGCAAGTGCGAGCGCGGTGAGGATCGCCACCCCTGCGATAATCCTAAAGTGAGAGAGCTTGATCCTGCCGGCAAGGAGGGCGTAGCCGAGGGCCCCGAAAGCGGCGATCGCCCCGAAAGCGGCGATGTGAAAATATGAGAGCTTGCTGAACTCAAAGCCACCCGCCGGCCAGGCGATGGTAAGCGCCGAGATAACCAGGGTCAGGGTGGCAAAGCCAAAAAGGGCGCCCAGCGAGGCGAGCGCGGCCTTAACGTCTTCTCTATCCAGGATAAAGAGCGCAACGATAACGGGAAGGGCCACCATCGAGTTGACCAGGATGAGCGAGAGCGACATCATCATCGAGGCCGCTATTGCCATCCCGCCGAATATCCCCGCAAGCACAAAGCCCCTGATGTGTCGTTCGATAAACAAGCGTTGTGCCACAAGGAAAAGGGCAAAGACCGATGGGATGAGGAAGGCGTCGGCGATATGGTGATCAACCCCAAGCGCCGGCAGAAGAGCGAAGTCGGGAAGAACAAGCGCAAAGGCCGCCGCGGCCAGAGCGATTCTTTTTCCGAACAGCTCCCTGGCTAAAAAATAGATTGGAACAGTCGCCGCCATACCGAGGGCCAGCACAATAATGCCCGCCGCCTGCCGTACATCGATGCGCGCGATTGCCGAGACCAAAAGAGAGAGGCTTGCCAGGATATACGGCCAAATCGGGGGCAGCACGTACGCGAATCCCCAGGGGTAGCTTGAATAATAATCCATGCTCGCGGGCATCCTTGGAAAATGGGAAACGGCCAGGTCGAACATCCGTAAATAACTGGCAGAATCGGCGTCGGCGGTTAGCAAAAGGGTAGCGTTCTGAGTTAGAATAGGGAGTACCCTGTATCGCAGAAAAAACGATGCCAGGGTTAAAAGAACGAAGGCAATAATGGCATACAGGTTGTTTTGACAATAGGCGATGGTTCGTAGCTTAATATTTTTCATCTGCGCATATAACCGGTTGGAGAAAGATTACTGTATCACTACATGCATAAGCACATGCGTCAGTAAGAATTATAAGGGTAACAGGGAAAACAAACAACCGGACGATACCACGTCTTGAGGCCGGAAGGCGGCTAAATTATTTGGGATCGACTCCGATAACCTAGAAGTATGCTTTAATGCGATGCACGACGAGCAAGCGGGTACGTTACGATGAACAACGATACGTTGAAGCAAAAGCTTACTATTACAAAAAAGAGTATAGAACAGAGTGTAGATAAGATTACTCCTAGCGGTGGGGCCGGTTCGAATGCCTTCAGGCTGAAGCCGGCGCTCGTTATTATTGCAGTGATGCTGGTTGTGGGAGGATGCATCTCACACAAGGCGGGCTCACAGAAGGCGGTCACTGCGAGCACGCAAGAAGAACGCACGGCAACTGCTACCGCATCCGCAAGTAAAGCTGCTTTAGCGGGCACGGCTACTGCTGAGAGCAGTGGGGCCAGCAGTGGGGCCGCACAAGTTAGCACGCAAGCAGTTGGCCAGGCGGGCGCACAGGAGGGCACGCAAACGGCGGTATGGCAGGTTATCCCGGTTTTGCTCTATCACCAGATCCTGCCCAATCCAACCAATTCCATCACAACCGCACCGGATGTCTTCGACCGGCAGATGAAGACGCTGTCCGATTTGGGGTATAAAACGGTAACCCTAGATCAGCTCTACGCAAATCTTACCAAGGGAAAACCGCTACCTAACAAGCCGGTTCTCATTACGTTTGACGACGGCTGGAAAAACCAGTACCAAAACGCCATTCCCATCCTGCTCAAGTACAAGTTTAAAGCGGCGTTTTTCGTTAACCCGCAGACCATAAACTTTAAGAACCGTATCTTTATGAATGCGGGCGATTTAGTCGACCTCGACAAGCACGGCTTCGACGTTCAGTCGCACACCTGGGCCCACTCTAACTTGATTATAAAGCACGGCGAAACGTCTGCCGCCTACAATGCACGACTGACCCACGAGCTGAAGGATTCAAAGATCTGGCTTGAGAAGGTGCTTAAAAAACGGATGGACTACTTTGCGTACCCTTACGGTCTTTACAATTCCTGGGTGGTCAAAGCGGTGGCGAATACGGGCTACAAGATGGCCTTTACCGTGAACTCCGGCAAGAACATGGCGGCAGAGCAGTCGCCCCTGCTTTTGAAGCGCACGATTATCTTTAAAAATACCTCGTTTAAAAACTTTATCGACGACTTAAACAGCCTGCCTTTGGATGTCACAGCGCATCATCCGGAGGATGCCTCCTATGTGACCACGGACACGGCCTGTATCGCGGCGGTCTTTGGTGACTTAAAAGGGGTTAACATCGATACGCTTCGGCTCAGGCTCGATTACCGCGACATCGGAGGTCGCGTTGTCCTCTTACCGGACCACAGACATGTCTATTCTTCCGGAATCGCCAAACTAAAACCCGGCTACCACTACGCGGTCATAAGAGGCAAGACCACCAAGGGCGCCATCGTTCAATCATCCTGGGCCTTTTTCGTGAAGCGGTAGTTCCACGGCATGAATTTAGGCAGTTCGAATCCTCTCATCCGCGACCAGGGACAAGGCATCTAATTTGGTTTCAGCGTCCCTGAGCTCACTTGAGATACGGTTTTGCTCTTGTTTTAGTAAGTCAACCGGGATAGCTTCGGCAACACGAAATCTCAGGACTTCAGTTGCTTTACAAATTCACACGGCGTTAATATCTGAATTCCCTGATAAGTGCCGACATCAAGCAAATGATTATCCCCGGAAATAATAAAATCTGCCTTGCCTTCGACTGCACAGACTAAAAACATATTATCCGATGGATCTTCGGTTATGACGTCTATTTTTAGCTCGCCAGGTGTTCTTTGTGAGTATTTGCTAAGAAGTGACACATACTGCTCGATCCCTTCATCTGCTAGGGAAAAGGCAGATTGTCATAGAATTATAGCGGTATAGAACAAGCTTGTGTAAATGCCGTTTTTGCTGGAAAACCTGGCAGTTTACCACAAAAGTTTGGAAAACCCTTAACGGGTTACCACAGTCCAACAACTATGGCCAGTAAAAACTATTAACTTTTTCATCAGGTATGAAATAATATCCCGAGGATGCAAAGGGGAGTAGTAACAAATATACGTAACTAAGCCGTATCCACAAAGTTGACAACTGTATACCATTAGTATACAGTGCGGCTATGGTTAATTTAATGAGTAAAACAAAACAGAAGATATTGGGGCTCTTGTTTGCCAATGAGGATCGGGAATTTTATATAAGGGAAATTGCCAGATTAATTGGCGTTTCTCCAATGGGTGCACAAAAATCGCTCAACACGCTTGAACAAGCAGGCATTGTCACTTCTCAAAAAAAGGGGATCCAGAAATTTTACTCGGTCAACAAAGAGAATCCAACGTATGCTGAAATCAAAGGTTTGGCGATTAAATCGTTCGGCGTCGCCCGGATATTAAAAGAGGTTCTTGGTGACGTTGCAGGAATTGAGGAAGCTTTTATTTATGGGTCTTTTGCCAAAGGGGAAGTAGACGCCAACAGCGATATCGATCTTTTTGTAATCGGTGATGTCGAGTATAATGTTTTAAGTAAAGCTGCTCGTAAGGCAGAGGATATATTGGGTAGAGAAGTTAACTTCGACTTAATTAGCGAAAAAGAATTCTTCGAGAAGAAAAAGGCAGACAATCCCTTTATTAAAGATATAACTACTAACAAGAGAATTGAATTAATCAAAAATGGCCAGAGAATTTGACTTTAGTTTATTAAAGAAACAAACCGTCAACTATCAGCAAATTGAAGTGACGATCCACAAAGCCTATAAATCCGTAGAGGCGAGTAGGAAGGTTTTGGGTACTGACACCGACTCTTCCTTTATCTTGGCCTATGAGGCCATGCTTAAGGCGACACTTGCCTTGATGCTCTCAAGGGGATACCGACCAAGGACGGCATTGGGGCACCACAAGACACTCGTTGACTTTTCAAGCTTCGTTTTAGGTGAGAAATTCGAGGGCATCACTGCGGCTTACGATAGTATGAGGGCTAAGCGAAATAAGGTTGTTTATGACATAGCTCTGGTATCTGAAGATGAAGCCTCGCAAGCTACAATCTTAGCGGGTCAGTATGTAGACATTATCAAAAACAAGATAGAAGAAGACAATCCGCAGCCCAGACTCCTGTAGTTATTCTCTTTGCTGCTATAAGATTCTAGCCTACTAACCTCAGTGCTGCTAAAACCCCTTACTGTCATGACGTCATACCATCATAACGTTTTAGTGTTAATATAGGGATGATGGAAATGCCGCTTTTGCTGGAAAACGTGGCAGTTTACCACAAAAGCTTGGAAAACCCTAGCAGGTTTACCACATTCCCACAACCCCGACGACGTTTATTAAGAGTTTTATTTTAAGGGCGAACGCTTGTTTGTATAATAAATCCCTTATGATATAATCAAGCCAATTTTAATTTCGTAGTGTAGTTTAAATATAGGAACGCTTTATAGCACTGCGAAAAACTTTGGTTTAGCAAATCTACCCACAGCACGTTGGTTTAGCAGGGGAGAGTGGAATGGGTTTAGCAGATTGGTTCAGCACCGGCTGTTCCAATATCCAGGTAAAAGATGGCGGAACAATATCGACTCGCTACAAGAATATTGCCGTGATTGAAACGGATGCGTGCTCATTGATGTGGTATAATTCATAGTCAAGAGGAGGATATTAATTATGAATGCAGCGAAAAAGGAAGTTAGCGATCTTCTCTCTCGTTTGCCTGATGACTGCACCATTGAAGATATCCAATATCATCTTTACGTTCTGCAAAAAATTGAGCGCGGTCTTGCCAATGTAAATGAAGGGCGGATCTATTCACAGCAAGAAGTCAAAGCACGGATGTCAAAATGGCTCGAGAGATAATATGGTCAGAGGAAGCTGTTGCCGATCTTGAAGCGCTTGCTGATTATATCACGAGGGATTCTGCCGTATATGCAGCCTCATTTGTTCGTGAGATATTAGACGCAAGCAATACGCTTAGTAAATTTCCCAAGCGAGGGCGGGTTGTGCCCGAACTCAGCGATTCAAATATCCGCGAATTATTCGTAAGAGATTACAGACTTATCTATCTCGTTGAGAGATCTCGCATTGTAATATTAGGTCTCATCCACGGAAGTAGGAACCTAAACAGACCATGGAAGGGCAAATAAACATGAAATGCCCAACATGCGACGTGTGTTCATCCCCGACGATGTAGCGGCCAAGCTAGAAGAAATCGTCGAAGCAGCCAAGAAACAAAAGGTTGAAATTGAAGTTGTAGATTATCAAGGTGCCGCATAAAACCAACGACAAAAACCCCTAACGGCAATTGCTTGTTCTTACTGGCTGGTTGCTCGATTCTGAGTTTACGGTTATTCCTTAACCTTCGTTTAGGAATCTACGAACTTCTTTTTGCTTTTGAATACAGGCGTCAGTGATCAGGAATCTATGTAGTGCATGAATGTGCGTTAAAATGGGCCGGAATCATTTTTCAAAAAGCTGGTAATAACTTGGTTGATATGTTTACGAGTGGTAGGTTTGGGATATTCCCAATACTACGAACGTAGCGTGTATTAAGGTTATATGCAAGGTAATCGGATTAATCCAACCCAACGCAATCAAAAAATTAGTAGACGGCGCTAACGCGAGCCTGGATTACCAGACCCTCCTTGGTATTACCGGCTCTGGTAAGACCTACACGATTGCCAACGTGATCGAGGATAACTGCAATTTAGCAGTTTAGTTTTTCTTGCCTTTTCCACTAGCTTTAAAAGCCGCATATATGAGCCCAGAAAATGTGTTTGGCAACTAAAAACTCTTGCGTTCGGAACTTAATTTCTCTAGCACCCCAAGTTCCGTTTTTAGCAATTAATGGTAGAGTGTTTCAACCGGTAACTACCGCCGGTAAACATCAACAAATGGCTGTGGTGGATAACCCTGTCGATTATCGCACTGGTAAGTTTTTCGTCGTAAAAGGGGTGAGTACTGGTTGGGGTGCTAAGAAAATTCCAGTTAACCGCTAGAATAATTAAGTTCCGTTTGCACTATTTTTATTTTGCCAAAAACATTATGCCAAAGCAACATGCCGATTAAAACAGAGGATATCGATATCGTTGTTCCCGAAAAGGTACAAATCTCAGGCGATAAAACAATTGATGCTGTGTTATCAAAGCCCATCCCAAGCTCACCGGAATCGCCACTCCTTACCGCCTATGAGGGTGAGATTGACGGCATCGAGCTTCTACTTGAATTCTTAACGCACCAAAGGGGCTCACGGGAGGACGTTGCTTTAACGGTTCAAAGAGGGTTGAGTGCACAAGCATTACGTTATACAAATATTCTCCATGACAATCGAATGGCTATTACAATAAATGATTTCTTAATTAATGGCGAGTTGGCTGATATAAATGTGAAAGTTCCAACACCAGCCGCTTTCGTCGGTTAATCCATACGAGGGACTTTACAAGATCGACTTAACCACCGGTAAGCGCGTACTTATCCATGCGATATCGCTAACGAAGAGACCGACTACACAGGTGCAGATACTCGATATGTTTGCAGAACCATAGTCCCGTCTCAAAAAGCTCTGAGTTTAGTGAATTCTACTGATTTATTCCCCATATGCCCGGTTCAGCGACTTGGGTGATGTTTGCCACCTGATCTGCCACAAAGTTTTTCCTTGCTTAGAATATTAGCATATGCTAATATTCATAGATGCTAAGGAGGACGTTATGACGCTTAATCAACCTGTTTACGACTTTAAAGCTGGCTTTTTTAAGGCGTTGGCTCATCCCTCAAGGATACGAATACTTGAGTTGCTTCGAGATGGGGAGAAGAGCGTAAATGAACTCCAGCCTGCCCTGGGACTCGAGCCCTCGAATATATCGCAGCAATTGGCGGTTTTGCGGTCGGCGGATATCGTCGTAGGGCGTAAGCAAGGAGCTAACGTTTTTTATACTGTAAAAAGCCGACTCATCTATGTGCTGCTCGATGCGGCCAAAGACCTCTTTAACGAGAGTTTATCGCAGAAGATCAAGCTGCTTGAATCGCTGTAGCGGCAAGGTTTCACATTGGCTTGCGTACAAGAACGCCGGTTCTCCAACTGAAGTAGGCAAAACTCAACGTTGTAAAACAAGGAGTATGAATCCGTATTGACTGAGGCGTTTTTTGTCGTTGTTTTAGTGGCATACCTTATTGGAACAGTGCTGCCATTAGTGTTCTACAGCAACAATCGTATTAACATTCCTATAGCTCACGCATTCGCACTTATCGCATCCGGTGCGGGCATCATAGCTTCTGTGCTTGCGCTTACCGGCGCCACGGCCGTTACGGTAACTATTTTTCCATCACCGGTTTTTGGCGCTACTTCTTTATCTCTCGATGGACTCTCCGCCTTTTTCTTGTTAACCATATCCCTGGTATCGCTTGCGGTATCTATTTATGCGACCCCCTATATGGTGAAAACCGCCGGCAAAAGAAGTGCCGCCGGGTTCGGGGCCTTGTATAACTTGTTTTTGCTTTCGCTCGTCATGGTGGTGACTGTCGACAACGCTTTTTACTTCGTCGTCTTCTGGGAGCTGATGACGCTTACGTCATATTTCTTAGTTGTGTTTGATTACAAGAAGATCCAGACGGCACGGGCCGGATTTCAATACCTGGTCATGACGCATGTGGGCACTGCGTTTATCCTATTTTCACTTATTGCTTTGTCGGTTCACGCCGGTGGCTTTAGCTTTGCCGGCTTTAAGGCGGCCCAGGCAAGCCTACCGATGGGGTTAAAGAACGCCATATTTATCTCTGCGTTGCTCGGGTTCAGCACAAAGGCGGGCCTTGTGCCGCTTCATGTGTGGTTGCCGAGGGCCCATCCGGCGGCCCCGAGCCATGTATCGGCCCTGATGAGCGGGGTCATGATTAAGACGGGTATCTACGGGTTGATTCGCGTGCTCTTTGATTTTCTCTCGCCTACTCCCTGGTGGTGGGGCTTGCTAATCCTTATTCTAGCTATGGTATCGGCGATATTGGGTGTTATGTATGCGTTAATGGAGCATGATATCAAGAGGTTACTTGCGTTTCACAGCGTCGAGAACGTGGGCATTATCATGATGGGAGTGGGACTTGCCGTAATCTTCTCATCGTTTGGCTTTGTGCCGGCCGCGCTTCTAAGCCTGACCGCTGCGCTCTTTCACCTGATAAACCATGCGATTTTTAAGGGGTTGCTTTTTCTGGGCGCCGGCTCGATTCAATACTCGACCGGCACAAAAAACATCGAGGAATTGGGTGGGCTTATTAAGCGGATGCCGACCACGGCCGCGCTGTTTTTAATCGGCTCCCTTGCGATATCGGCGATACCCCCGTTTAACGGCTTTGCCAGTGAATGGTTGACGTTTCAATCCATCCTTCAAGCTAATCTTATCGGCGATGTTTCGCTGCAGCTCATCGTCCTTTTAGCGGTGCCCGCTTTGGCACTTACAGGCGGGTTGGCGGCGACCTGTTTCGTTAAGGCGTTTGGGATCACGTTTCTTTCGCTCCCAAGAAGCGAGCGGGCGGCGAATGCTAAAGAGGTACCGGTCCCGATGCTCGTTGGGATGGCCATCCTCGGCCTACTCTGCCTTGCTTTAGGTGTTGGGTCTCCTGTCTTTATACCTATTCCGTGGCATGTTGCCACATCGTTCTTTAATGGGGCCAGCGAGATGCCGTCCTTTAACCCTCTACTATTACGTTTACCCAATAGCCAGGGACACGCATCGATGTCGCTTCTGCTTGTTGCCGCCCTACTGGCTGTTGTTAGCCTTGCGTCTGTTGTGCTAACCGGATTGCGGGGGAAACGCTCGGTTACTACCGGGCCGACCTGGGATTGCGGCATACCGGAAGTTACTCCGAGAATGCAATATAGCGCAGCGGCTTTTACCAGACCGCTCAAGATAGTTTTTAGCGCCATCTACCAACCCCGGCGACAGGTTGAGGTCGAGAGCGAAGCTTCTCCGTACTTTCCGCTTTCTATTTCGTACGAGTCTTCGCTCTACCCGGTGTTTGAGCGCCAACTCTACCGCCGGTTTATTAATACCCTGGTGCGGATGGCACGACGGGCGAGGATGATTCAAGCCGGAAACATCAACCTTTATCTGGCTTATATATTTGCGACCCTTGTGATTCTTTTAGTTTTTGTGTGGAGATAAAATGGAATTTTTAGCGCAGAAAATAGCTATCGGGATCGGGCAAGCACTCTTCGTGCTTCTGTCGGCCCCGCTTTTTACGAGTTTAATGAAGAAGGTAAAAGCGCATTTCCAGTGCCGATTCGGCCCGGGGTTGCTGCAGGGCTACTATGATATCTGGAAACTTTTAAAAAAGGATGCCGTGATCTCCGAACACGCATCGTGGGTATTCAAAACGACGCCGTATGTTGTCTTTTCTGCTACATTTATCGCCGCCGTAATCGTTCCATCATTTGCCGTGGTGCTTCCAACCGCCGGAATTGGTGATGCAATCATCGTTATTTACCTGCTCGGATTGGCGCGGTTTTTCACCGCGATCGCGGGTTTGGATACCGGCAGTTCGTTTGGTGGGATGGGGAGCAGTCGCGAGATGATGATCTCATCTCTTGCAGAACCGGTTACGATGACCGGGCTTTTTGTCCTTGCCGCTGCCGCCGGCTCGACCGACTTTGGAGGCATTATCACAAAATCACTCGTGACGGGACATGTGCAACCGGCCTACCTCTTACTGTTCCCGGCGTTCCTGATTATAGCGGTGGCGGAGACGGGCCGGGTGCCGGTCGATAACCCGGCTACTCACCTCGAACTTACGATGGTGCATGAAGCGATGATACTCGAATACACCGGCCGCCATCTTGCGCTTATAGAATGGGCGGGGGCGCTTAAGCTCACTCTTTTGCTGACGATTATCGCCAACGTATTCTTTCCTTGGGGTATTGCCGAATCAATGGCTTGGCCGGCCGTTATGGTCGGGATTTTCGCTATAACTGCAAAGGTAGGCTTATTGGCGATCGGTATCGCCGCTATGGAGTCGATGATTGCAAAGCTAAGACTTTTCAGGGTACCTGAGCTTATCGGGGGCGCTTTTGTGCTGGCGATGCTCGCCCTGATTATAAGAACTACGGGGATTGGATAGTATGATAAGTTATTTAGTCGGCCCTCAAATGCTGAATCTGTTAGGTGTTGCTATTCTTGTGCTGGCACTAGCGATGCTTGGTTTACGCGGTTTTAACCGTAGCTTAAACGTGTACGCCATGCATTCTCTGCTCTTAGCGATTGTGACTGCGATTACCGGCTATAATGTGGCCAACATGCACGTGTATGTTGCGGCGGTCGCGACTATCATAATCAAGGTTGTTGCTATCCCGCTTATAATGATAAAGCTGGTCAGCACTATGAGGGTGCGGCAGGAGTCGCGACTTTTAGTAAATGCTCCAACCTCGTTTATTATTGCGATCGGGTTGATGATGCTTGCTTCGCACATGGCCCGCCTGACAATGCCCGGACAGAGCCCATTTGAGACAATGCTAACGGTCGGCATAGCTGTATCCATGTTTGGCATGCTCTTAATCGTCCTCCACAAGGATGCGGTAATCCAGGTCATAGGCTTGCTCACAATGGAGAACGGTTTTTTCTTGGTGGGCCTTATTTTAACGGGGGGCATGCCGTTTTTCGTTGAGGTCGGCATATTTTTTGATATTCTGCTTACCAGTCTTTTACTTTGGGTCTACCTGCGGCGCATGAATTTTGAACTGAAATCAACGAACACCATGCACTTAAATCAACTTAGGGGTTGAGAATGTATCTGGCTATTGCTTTATTGTTTATTCCGTTTTTATCTGCCGTGCTTTGCATAATTGTGCGGCGGTCTACCATCGTTGAGAAGGTTGCAACCACCGGCTCTATTCTGACGCTGGCGCTGGGAATCGCGGTTGCTTGGGATGTATCGACCGGCGGTAGCATACATGGGTATGGCGGCTATCTCTCGATCGACAAGCTAAGTATGGTCATGATAGTGTTGATAACATCAATCGGCGCCGGCGCGATTCTCTTTTCGCTTAGCTATATTAAAGAAGAAGTCGAGCGCGGGCATTTTACTCAGGATCGTGTTCGGTGGTACTACAGCTTCTTAAACTTATTTGTGCTTGCAATGCTGCTCTCGGTGGTTACCGGTAATCTCGGGATGTTCTGGGTTGCCATGGAGCTAACCACTTTGACCTCTGCATTGATGGTTTCATTTTATAGAACCCGAGCTTCGTTGGAGGCAGCATGGAAATATGTGATTCTATGCTCGGCCGGCATCGGGTTTGCGCTTTTAGGAACCATCTTTACCTATTACTCGTCAACGGATGGAATTGGTGGAACACTTAACTGGTCGATACTAATGCGGCAGTCGTCTCAGCTTAACCCTGTTACGATGCGTCTTGCCTTTATCTTTATTCTGGTGGGATACGGCACTAAGGCCGGATTAGTGCCGATGCATACATGGCTGCCGGACGCACACAGCTTGGCGCCGACACCGGTGAGCGGCCTGTTGTCAGGTGTGCTGTTGAGCTGTGCGATGTACGGTATCATTCGCTACGATGCCATTACCGTCAGCGCTGTCGGCGCCGCCTATCCGGGAACTCTGTTAATTACATTTGGTCTGATCAGCATACTAACTGCCGCGTTGTTTATGCTGGTGCAGAAGGACTATAAGCGACTGCTCGCCTATTCAAGCATCGAGCACATGGGTATCATAGCGTTTGCGCTTGGCTTAGGAAGTAAAATCGCCTTGTACGGCGCTATTTTTCATCTGATAAATCATGCGATAAGCAAATCGACACTCTTTTTTATCGCCGGCCGTATCAACCATATCTTCCGCTCGAAGCAAATCGGGCGGGTACGGGGGATTATAGGAGTATCTCCGGTGACGGGCGCGTTTTTTGTCGCCGGGATTCTAGCGATCGCGGGCTCGCCACCGTTTGGTCTTTTTGCCAGCGAGTTTATTATTCTTTACGGTGGGTTTACCGCGGGAAAGACAGTTGTAAGCCTCATCGCGCTCTTCTCGATCGTCATGGCGTTTGCCGGCTTGGCATATTACCTTAGCCGAATAACGTTTGGGCCGCGTACGAAAAGACCGATTTCTTATCCTCGATTCCGCCTACCCGTGGCGATCTTTGCGGTAGGTCTTAGCTCAATGGCGCTGGTCGGTCTCTATGTTCCGGCCTGGCTCCATCATCTGCTAGAAGGAATCGCTCATTCTCTTGGAGGCGCTTAAAGTTGGCGACAACCATGCATATAAGAAGCATTAAAGACATAGTGCGTGCGATAGATAATAAAGCCGGTGAATATGCCGGCAAGGCAGGCAAACGGCCGGGTGAAGCATTAGGTGAAGCATTAGGTGGGGCATTAGGTGAAGTGCTAATAGATATCGAGCTTTCGCTTCTGCCTAAGCTGGCGCTGGATATCGTGGACGAGTTGCACGGCACGCTTCAATTCATATTTGCAGTAGACGAACGGTCGCATAACAATGGTTTTTCACTGCATCACATCTTCGGTATCCCGTCAAAACACTGTCTGTTACACCTAAAAAGCGTGATCCCGGCCGATGCCCCCGAGTTCCCATCGCTCGCGCTACAGCTTCCGGCCATGAACTGGCACGAGCGAAAGATCGCCGATATGCTCGGCCTCACACCTGTCGGGCACCCCGACCCCAGGCGCTTGGTGCTCCATGAGGACTGGCCGCAGGGGGTCTATCCGTGGCGAGATGATTTCGATAGCAAGCAAAAGGTACCCCGCGTAAAGGGCACGTATGAGTTTCACAGGATAGAAGGCGAGGGAGTCTTTGAAATCGCCGTCGGCCCGGTGCACGCGGGCATTATCGAGCCCGGGCATTTTCGGTTCAGTTCGGTAGGCGAGAAAATCCTTTACCTGGAACTTCGTTTGTTCTATAAGCACCGTGGCATAGAGCGGTTCATGCGGGGCAGGTCTCTTCTCGAAGGGGCACTCGTGGCAGAACGCGTTTCCGGTGACGAGACAGTTGCAAACTCGGTTGCCTATAGCCAGGCGATTGAGCGAATCTTTAAAGTGGCGATACCCGAGCGCGCGCAACGATTGCGTGCGGTGTTTTTAGAGCTGGAGCGCATGCATTGCCACCTTGCCGATATCGGCGGCGCAGCAACGGACATAGCTTTTTCGATTGGCGCGGCAAAAGCCGCTCTATTACGTGAAAAAGTGATGAGTCTCTGTGAAATGGTATCCGGCAGTCGATTCTTACGGGGAATGATCGCACCGGGAGGCCTTCGAAGGGATATCGATAATGAGGTAATCCACCGCATATCGAGCTTTATAGAGATAGCGTTGTGTGATGTAAAGGAGCTTGAAGCGACCACGTTTAGCCGAAGCTCGGTAATCGACCGGTTCATGAAAACAGGTGTGCTGAGTACAGAGCATGCACTCAATCTCGGGGTTGTCGGCCCGGTTGCCCGGGCAAGCGGCATTGCGGTTGATACGCGAACCGATTATCCCTATGGCTTTTATGCAATGCATCCGCTCGATATCATTACCCGATTTGACGGGGACGTCGCCGCCCGGGTCAGGTTGAAGTTTGACGAGGTGCGGCAGTCTCTCGGCATAATCGAGGCCGCCCTTGGGGCTATTAAGAGCGGCGCTGTGCGCACAGGCGATTTTGCGGTGTCTTCTCGCGGCCAGGCACTGGGCTGGGTAGAAGCCCCGAGGGGCATGACGCTTTGCTGGGTCGAGATCGATGACGAAGCAAAAATCGCTAATTGTCGCTTAAGAACGCCATCTTTTAATAACTGGCCGGCCTTGCCGTATGCGCTTCACGGCAATATCGTGCCCGATTTTCCACTTGTTAACAAGAGCTTTAACTTATCATATGCCGGGAACGATCTTTAGGAGGAAGTTTTGCGAAGGATAAGCTGCAAGCGCATCTGCAGACCAAAGGTAACGATAAAAGATATAGACGCGCAACGGTCTTCTAATTCGGGCCGTTGGATGCCTGTGCCGGACGGCCTGGTCTGTTCGGGCTGCACGGCGTGCGTTAAGATTTGCCCAACGGGCGCGATTACGTTGAAAAACGACCGGCAATTAGTGTTTAAATACGATGCCTGCATAGCATGTCGGGCTTGTGTGGATGCGTGCGCACCCGGCGCGCTTGTCATGGGACCGGGGATCGACGGCGCTACTTCGAGGGGCGCGCTCACACACACATTCTCCATTAATAAGCTCTCGCCAAATTTACCGGAAAAACCACAGACCAAGGACGCTGTAATCCCTGAAAAAATTAAGATATTTGCCAGGTCGATGCATGTGCGGGAGGTCGATTGCGGCAGCTGCAACGCTTGTGAGCTAGAGATCGCCGCTATAAGCAACCCGGTGTATGATGCGGAGCGCTTCGGTATTCACATCGTTGCCTCACCGCGCCACGCCGACGTTTTGTTCGTAACCGGTCCGGTTACCAGGCAAATGGAACTCGCGCTCAGAAAGACCGATGCGGCGACACCAACACCCAAGCTAATTGTTGCCATCGGCGCTTGCGCTTGTTCCGGTGGATTATTTGGGAATACCCCGGTTACCGGCACAGGGGTGGATGAGTTTATCGGCGTCGACCTTTATATCCCCGGATGCCCGCCGAGCCCGCGGGCAATCTTACGCAGCATCCTGGCTTTGCGAAGCGGCACTATCTAAGCTACCGTTCACGCTCGGCGGTCGCTCCGGTTATCCTGATGGTTGTTCCCTTACGTAAGGCCTGCTGCAATATTTTCGTTTCATGCTCATAATGGTGGTATGGATGAGATTGCCGGTTTTTTGGGACATATCCGAAGAAAACAAGAGTACGGCGGGCAGATCGTGCACGAGCGCGTGTTGCCGACAAAGGCGGCCTCGTTTGCGACCCCTGAAGGCGGCCTGCCCGATGGCGTAAAAGAGCGGCTTTCTCGCATCGGGATCGACGAACTTTACATCCACCAGGCTAAGGCGCTTGACCTGGTGCGCGACGGCAAGAATGTTCTTGTTGTAAGCGGCACGGCAAGCGGGAAAAGTATGTGCTATAACCTTCCGGTTCTTGAGGAGATGCTCGGGAACAAAAAAACGCACGCCCTCTATTTGTTCCCCACGAAAGCCCTGGCTCAGGATCAGTTGCGCGCTATCAAAGAGCTTGATTTTCCCGGGATGGTCGATACCTACGATGGGGATACCCCGCGCGAGGAGCGCGCAGCCATCCGCAGAAACGCATCGCTTATCTTGAGCAACCCGGATATGCTTCACTACAGCATCCTGCCGTTTCACAAGCAATGGGCAAGCTTTTTACTCAACCTGAAATATATAATCGTCGATGAGATCCACGTTCTGCGTGGCGTTTTTGGCTCTAACGTGGCCCAGGCGATCAGGCGCTTAAGGCGCCTGTGCCACCACTACGGCAGCCACCCCCAATTCATCATGGCCTCGGCGACGATCGCCAATCCCCAGGAGCTTGCCGAGCGCCTGACCGGCCTTGATGTCGATGTCGTTACCGAGGACGGTGCGCCGCTGGGTCAGAAGACGTGGGTCTTCTGGAACCCTCCTTTCATCGACGAGACCTCGGGGAAGAGAAAAAGCATCACCTGGGAGACGACGTGGCTTCTGGGCGAGCTTTCAAAAGAGCACTTTAGAACGATTGCCTTTAGCAAGTCGCGCAAACTTGCCGAGCTGGTGCTAAATTACGAGCGCCGCTACCTGGACGACCGCCCCGATATCGCCGAACGAATCGCATCGTATCGCGCAGGATACTTGCCGGGGCAGCGCCGCCTTATCGAGGAGCGCCTTTTTTCGGGCGAGCTTTTGGGGGTTTCGACCACCAACGCGCTCGAACTCGGCATCGATGTCGGGGCGCTGGATGCCTGCATCATGAACGGTTTTCCCGGGACGATTTCCTCGACCTGGCAGCAGGCGGGGCGCGCCGGCAGGACGATCGGCGAGTCGCTGGCGGTGCTGGTGGCGGGCAGCGACCCGCTCGACCAGTACTATATCGATCACCCCGAGTATTTCTTCGGGCGCAACTTTGAAGAGGCCATCATCGATCTGGATAACCAGAAAATCTTGGGACGGCATCTTCGCTGTGCGGCGTATGAAATCCCGCTTGTCCCGGCCGACCGCACCTATTTCGGAGAGGGATTTGAGGCGGCGGTGCATGCGCTTCTGGCATCCGGTGAGCTCAAAGAGCGAAAGGGGCGCTGGTTCCTGGGCGCACCCGGTTTTCCTGCGCAGGATATCAGCATCCGCTCGGCATCACAGGCGACATATGCCATTGTCGAGGAATCTACCGGAACGTTGTTAGGTACGACCGAGGCGACACGGGCGTTTTTTGAGATCTATCCCGGAGCGATCTACCTGCACCAGGGCGAGCCGTATGTGGTGCGCCTGCTCGACACAAACGAGCATGTCGCCCTCGTCGGGCGGGGGAGCGACGAGTACTACACGGAGCCCCGCGAAGAGACCGACGTTCGGGTTATCGCCGAGGCCGAGACGCGCAGGCTCGGCGCGACCGAGCTGAGCTTCGGCCAGGTTGAAGTCACCAACTATATCACCGCATACCAGAGAAAATCCCCGGACGGCAAGGTCATCGGGATGGAAGAACTCGATCTGCCCCCGGTGCGTTTTGAAACCGAGGCGCTCTGGTTTACCGTCTCCGATGAGATCATCGATACACTCGGGCTCGATGGGCTTGCGCTCGCGGGTGGAATCCACGCCACCGAGCACGCGGCCATCGCCATGCTGCCCATGTTTGCGATGTGCGACCGCTGGGATATCGGCGGCGTCTCAACCCCCTACCACCCCCACACCGGACAGGCCACCATCTTCATCTACGACGGCTTCGAGGGCGGCATCGGTATCGCCCAGCGCGGCTTTTGGATTGCCGAAGAGCACTTGAAGACCGCGCTCGAAGTTATCCAAAACTGCCCCTGCCGGGACGGCTGTCCATCGTGCATCCAATCCCCCAAATGCGGCAACTGGAACGAGCCGTTGAATAAAAAAGCGGCGGTTGGGATATTAAAGCAAATTTTAAAGGGGACAAAACATATTCCCGCATCTAGTGCGAATGAATAGGCAAGTTATCATGCGCGTGCTCGTCAAAGCGGTGAAATTCTTCCCCGGAGGCACCTATCGGGTCAATGTGTATCGTGGCGTGTGATAGGTAGCTTAGATGATGCAGAAGCTGGTGCTGCGCCTCAACGGCGATTTCATGCGCCTTTTCAACGGAAAGGTTAGGATCGACCGCAATATTTACCTCAGCTCTCAGGCGGTGCCCCAGCCAACGCACTCGAACCTCAGTAATATCCTTTACACCGGCCACATGATTTGCAGCGTGCCTGATCTCATCGACCACTTCAGGATCGACCCCATCGAGAAGCCGTGAGAACACCGCCTTAGCCGAATCCCACACAATGCGGGCAATAGCAACCGTAATTAAGAGCCCGATAATGGGATCGGCAAGCGGATAGCCGAGGAGCACGCCGATTGCACCGAAGAGAACAGCTAAGCTTGTCAATCCGTCAACACGTGCATGGTAGCCGTCGGCGATAAGGGCGGCGCTGCCGATCTCTTTGCCAACCCTGATGCGAAAGAGAGCAACCACCTCATTTCCGAGAAATCCGACAAGAGAGGCGATAACGATTGCCCACACATGGCTTACCGTTTGCGGATGAAGGAGTCTGTTGGTGGATTCATACCCGGCAACAATGGCGCTCACTAAAATAATAAAAACGATGGTAACTCCTGCCAAATCCTCAACCCGTCCATAGCCGTAGGTGTAGCGCTTTGTCGGCTTTAATCTCTCAAGCGCAAAGGCAATCCAAAGCGGTATTGCGGTAGCCGCATCACCAAAATTGTGAATCGTGTCAGCCAGAAGGGCAACGCTTCCAGAAAACAACACAACGATGATCTGGAATATGGCAGTGATGGATAACCCGACAAACGACCACTTTATCGCCCAGATGCCCCTAGCGGTAGTGTAGATAGTAGGATCGACTGCGCCGTGAGTATGCCCGTGAGCGCCGTGGGCATACTCACGGCCGTGCGAGTGGTTTTTATTGAACATAAGTTACCTCGTCGGTTATCGTGATGATTCTATTCTACCTCATCATTTTCTGCAACTGAAGGTTGGTAAGTGCTAACATATGATCCACAGACTGGTCAACACGTAGGTGATGTTTGGATCGATTCGAAGAATGGTGAGATTATTGGCGGAAATCAGGTTAGGTAATTTGCGACGTAAACAGCGAAAGGTGATCACTTTCTCTGTTATTGCTTTGCTTCTATTAATAATGGCCGGTTGCCAGAAAAATACTTCGAGAGTGAGACATGATTCTACTATTAAGAGATCTGAGCAACCGACCGCAACATTCAAGCTTGCACATAAACTTTACAATGTTATGGCGAGTGCGGATAGTGTTGGGTTTTATAATGCTGAATTGAGCAAGCCCAAATTACTTACAGTTGTAATGCGAAGCGATAAAAGATTTGAGGAACTAAACAAGGATTTTCTCTTAGCAAAAGATTACCCAGATGGGCCAAATAGGTGTATTCCGACTTTGTTGCTTAAATGGGAAAAAGATGGAAATCCAATATACTTTTCTCGCTTCGTCCCCTCGCAGTAGCGTTTGTGGGAATGTGGTAAAGTTCCTACGGGGGCATCTTGCGTATTCCGGCGATTTCGGCCACTTTCGGAGCAAAGCGACGCTGGCAACTTCAATGATTTACAAGTGGACGCAATCAAGTCAAGTTTTCGGTATTTTTTCGCATGGATCCCCCTCTCATATCAATCTTGTAGGCGTTGTGCACCAGCCGATCCAGAATAGCATCTGCGATAGTTGGACTGCCGACTACATCATGCCACTTATTAACCGGCATCTTAAGATACGACTATCGTTGAGCGCATCTTGTACCGATCTTCTACGACCTCCAAGATGCCTCTTCTTTCCGGCTCTGAAAGAGCGTTTATGCCCCAGTCGTCTATGGCTAGAACTGAAGTTTTGGCCAGCTTGTTTAAAAGCTTTACGTAAGATCCATCGGCCCTTGCAATCTTTAACTCGGACAAAAGCCTAGGGGCACGGTAGTAGAATTGTAGTTGCTCCTTGCACATATCAAGAATATTTGATATGGTAATGGTATGGTTGATAATGTAAGAATTGCCAAGGCGTTAAGCGACCCTATTCGCTACCAAATTATGATGATGCTGGTTCACGGCGAGGCCAAATGCTGTAAGGTGACCAGTGAAGATGGTGAGCGTGTAGGCCTGTGTAACTGTGAAATAATGACGGAATTAGGCCTTATTCAGTCGCGGGTTTCTTATCATATGAAAGAACTGGTTGATGCTGGTTTGGTGATCGAGGAACCCAGGGGCAAGTGGAAGCATTACTTTATTAACACCGAAACAGTACGAGCTTTTATGGAACAGCTAAATCAAGACCTTGGCGAGAGTTAAAATTTTTGGGCAAATATATCAAAATATTTTGATAGGAAGATTACTAGGAGGGTTAATATGAGCGAGGACATTAGAGAGGTGGTTCGGCAAAAGTACGCCCGGGCTATTACACAAAAGACGAGCTGTTGCGGTGCCGGTTCAACCGGTTGTTGTGGCGGGTCGCCAGACCAGACGACTGATATCATCACCAAAGATTTGTATCGGATAGAGGAGATAGCCGGGTTGCCTGAGGATGCGGTAGCCGCCTCATTGGGGTGTGGTAATCCAACAGCGCTGGCCGAATTATTTTCCGGGGAAGTGGTGCTGGATCTGGGCAGCGGTGCCGGACTGGATGTTTTGCTGTCGGCAAAGAGGGTTGGCCCTACCGGCAAAGCCTACGGCCTGGATATGACCGATGAGATGTTGGCCGAAGCCAAGGCAAATCAGGCCCGGGCGGGCATTAACAATGTGGAGTTTTTAAAAGGTCATATCGAGGATATTCCGCTACCCGATAATGCGGTGGATGTAATCATCTCCAACTGTGTTATCAACCTCTCGCCTGATAAGGACCGGGTTTTAAAGGAGGCTTATCGGGTACTGAAACCCGGCGGCCGTCTGGCAGTTTCCGATATCGTCTTAACCAGACCCTTGCCCGAGAAAGTCCAACAGGACTTAAATGCCTGGGCCGGCTGCATAGCCGGGGCGCTCTTGGATCAGGAGTATCGAGACAAGCTGGCGACAGTCGGTTTTGTTAACATTAGCGTTGAGACTACACGGGAATATGACCTTACCGACTCGCAAGCGAATGGTTTCTCCCTGGATTTATCCGAGGCCGAACTCTTACAAATTAATGGATCGATAATCAGCGCATTTATCCGTGCAAAAAAAGCCGATCGATAGCTGTTATTTGCCTCTCTTGAAGTGCGATAAAGGATTTCTTTAACCCATCATCGTTATTAATGAGAGAATTTAACTCGCGATAGAAGAACCGGTAATCCCACTTGTGGACGAGAGATATGAATTGGCCATAAATTGGCCAAGCATCATAATGCATGCGCACCTATTATTAAGCCTTGTTTTCTGTGCTAACTGGAGGATTTGATGCAAACCTACATCTCGGTAATCGGCCTTGGAGCTGAAAATGAAGAACTTAACGATGTCGCTTACGAAGTCGGGCGCCTTGTGGCCGAGCGTGGTGCGATTGTCGTCTGCGGCGGGCTTGGCGGGGTGATGAATGCGGTCGCCCAGGGAGCGAAAGAGGCGGGCGGGACAACTGTTGGCATCCTGCCGGGGCCGGATCGGCGCGGGGCATCGGAGTACCTGGACATCGCCATACCGACAGATATGGCCCATGCACGAAATGCGCTGGTGGTGCGCTCGGGTGATGCGGTGATCGCAATCGGCGCGGGCTACGGGACGCTCTCGGAGATCGGCCTTGCCTTAAAGATGGGCAAACCGGTCGTCGGGCTGAAATCATGGACGCTCTATCGCGAAGGCAAGCAAGATACCGGCATCATTGCCGCTGAGACTGCTGATAAAGCAGTGGAATTGGCTTTCAAGGCGATAAAAGCCTAGAAGCTGTCAGCTTTCAGCTTTCAGCTAAACCATCATCAATAGTAAGCTTTATCTAAGCTTAGACACTCTTACTTCTAATAATACTTACTGCTCTCTAGATTCTTCACTTCGTTCAGAATGACATCTAGCGCTCGTAGGGGCCGAGCTTGTCTCGGCCCTCCTCGACATAGCACACCCGTCTAGGTGGAGACAAACTCCGCCTCTACATTGATAATTTCATTAGTTACTGCACTACTATTTTTAGCTTCATGCTGCCTACCAGAACCCACTTTCTAGACCCCTACTAATTCGACATTCGCAATTCGTAATTCTTCTGGATACGCGCTGGCACAAGTATTGACGCTCCTGACGGGGTAACTTAACATAGTAAGGGTCTGTCTGCACAGTAATCTTATGCAGTGATTACACAGCGATAAGCGTAATACGCCAGACGAAATTTTTAATAGCCTTAGCGGGGGCAAGGCGTTAAAGGGGGATGATATTGTAATGGGAATGTTGGACAAAAGTTGTAAGGATTTTCTGGATGTACTGGCATCCAAAGAGGCCGTGCCGGGCGGCGGCGGCGCGGCGGCGGCCGGCGGCGCTATCGGTATGGCGCTCTCGAATATGGTCGGCAATCTGACCGTAGGTAAAAAGAAATATGCGGAGGTAGAGGACGAGGTCAAAGACTTGCTCGACAAGGGCTACAAAGTAATGGCCGAACTCGAGACGCTGGTCGATCGCGATGCCGAGGTCTTTGAGCCCCTTTCTAAAGCATACGGAATGCCGAAGGAAACTGAAGAGCAGCAGCAGGCAAAGGCCGATGCGCTTGAGAAATATTCCAAAGAGGCCTGTTCGGTGCCGATGGAGATCATGCGTAAATCCTACGAGGGTATTCAAATCCACAACCGCATGGGCCAGATCGGAAGCATGCTTGCCATCTCGGATGTGGGCTGCGGCGTCGTGTTCTTGAAATCCGCGTTGATCAGCGGTATGTTAAACGTCGTCATCAACCTTAACACGATTAAGGACCAGGACTTTGTAAGTTCGACACGCAACGAGATGAACCGGCTCTTAAGCGACGGCTCCAAGCTGGCCGACGAGACCCTGCAGTTGGTCCTCGACAAATTAACCAAATAAGCAAAAATAAGCTTAAGTAATTAAGCTTAAGTAATAGCACGTAAGGGGGAGATTGAATTGGCGGAAAGACTGGCGGGAAAAGCCGTTGCCGACGCCATAAAGGAAGACCTGAGCAAGAAGATCGAAGAGCTCAAAAGCAAGGGTATCACGCCCAAACTCGGTATCTTGCGCGTGGGAGCGCGCCCGGACGACCTCTTTTATGAGGGCGGCGCCAAGAAGACCTGCGAGGCCGTCGGTATGCAGTACGAGGTATTTAAGTACCCGGAAGACATCGACCAGGCGAACTTTGAAAAAGCGGTTATCGAGGTCGGCGCGAACCGGAGCATTAACGGCATTTTGATGTTCGCCCCGCTTCCGAAGCATTTGGATGAGCGCAAAATCCGCTCGCTTATCCCTGTTGAAAAAGATGTCGATTCCATGAATCTCGATAGTGCGGCCAAGGTTTTTGCCGACGACCCGACCGGTTTTGCACCGTGTACGCCGGCCGCTTGCATGGAAATTTTGAAGTTTTACGATATCCCGCTTAAAGGGAAAAGGGCCGTTGTGCTCGGCCGTTCGCTTGTTGTCGGCAAGCCGGTTGCCATGTTGCTCCTGCGCGAGCACGCCACGGTTACCATCTGCCACTCCAGAACCGAGAACCTGCCCGAGGTATGCCGGGAAGCTGAAATCCTGGTTACCGCCGTCGGGAAGGCCAAGATGGTCAAGGGTAATTTTGTGAAGGCCGGGCAGACGGTTATCGATGTCGGCATCAACGAAGACCCGGACAACCCCGGTAAGTTTGTCGGCGATGTCGATTACGAGCAGGTCGAGCCGATCGTTGAGAAAATCACACCGGTTCCGGGCGGCGTAGGCTCGGTTACCACCGCGGTTCTTTGCAAACACACCGTTATGGCCTGTGAAATGCAGAACAACCTGGTGATGGTATAGTACTTTTTGCTATTATTTTAGCGATTGCAGCAGATTTTAGCTCGTCCGCAGGTCATCCCCTGTAATTAATGGTTTAGGAATGGGTAAAATCTAGTAGTCGCAAGCTTTCATGCCTGGTCAGAGGCTTGTCGGTTATTTCAACTTGTATCGAAATAACCTTGTTGAAAGGGGCGGTTAGTGATACGATTTCTTAGTAGATGAGAGGGTTCTTGAAGAGTTGAGGGGGGGCTTGTATGAGAACCAGTATCGATTTACATAATTATTTGCAATCTCTTGAGGTTCCACATGAGATCAGCCTGGTGGAGATGCCTGCACGAACGGCGGCGATGGCGGCCGCCTCACTTGGGCTCGACCAGTCTGAAATCGGTAAGACGTTGATTGTCGAAGCCGATGGAAACCCGCTGGTGGTCATGATACCCGGTAGCCGGCGCCTGGATGTGCGCAAGCTCAAGGCCATCACCGGCGCAAGCAGGATCAAGCTCGTTGAGCCGCAGGATGCGGTAAGCCTCACCGGCTATATCTTGGGCAGTATCCCGCCCCTTGCACATGCCAACGAAATGCCGGTTTACATTGATTTACGACTTCTTTCCATCCCCATTATCTATACCTGCGGTGGGCAGACAAATGCCGTGTTAAAGATCAAACCCACAGACCTCATATCCGCCGGAAACGCTCAAATCGTCGACATTGCAGACGACGGCCGGGTATAATCTTTTCTTGTGACTGAGTAGCTCATATATTATTATAAAATTGTCCCTGACGATTTTATAGAGCAATAGAGCTTGTATGGCTCATGGAATATAGATAAGCGCAGGTATGCGCTAAGCGATGACATTGCGATCTATTGTTCTAGCGTTCCATTGCTCCACGGTTTTGCTTAGCTGGCCAATATGTGGCATGAGGCATACACAACGGCCTGGCAAATTGAAAATAGCTTATTACTCTACTATTCGCACCAGCCGATTCATAGTCCTTTCCTACCACCTTATGGCGTTGTTTGCGAAGCAAGGTTTATTGGATTTTAACAATGAGCATATTATCCGTACCTGAGGGACTCTGCAAAGAATGCTATGCCTGCATACGTGCGTGTCCCGTTAAAGCGATAAAAATGGCCGACAGCCAGATAGAAATTTTAGACGAGCGCTGCATCTACTGCGGGCGCTGTGTTGCGGCTTGCTCCAAGGGGTCTATTGAGCTTGGACCAGATATTGAAAAGGCCTTTGCGCTGCTTTCCTCAAGTAGAAGAACCATAGCGGTTCTTGCCCCCGAGTATCTTGCATCGTTTTATCCCATGACACAGGAGCAGCTGGCCTTCTTAATCGAGTGGGCCGGGTTTTACGGATACGAGGACACCGTGCTTGCCGATGAGATGGTCGCACGGCAGTATCTTCGCTACTTCTCTATCGAACGGGACTTTCCGGTACTACGCTCGACTTGCCCGGCGGTAACCACCTGGGTTGAGAAGTATTACTCCGCTTTGACCGGCTATTTGGCGCCGATCGCCTCGCCGATGGTTACGCAGGCCAATCTTATCAAACACATTTACGGGCCCGATGTGGCCGTGGTCTACGCGACACCATGTATTGCGGCTAAGTATGAAGCCAAAAACAGTAATTCAGCCGATGCGGTTCTTACCTTTAAGGAATTCAAGCAGCTCTTGAGGATACGTTTTGCAGGATCGGAGAATGAGCTTCGCCTGGAAGAGAGCCCAAAACCCGAGGTGAGGCGACGTTACTCGGTTTCCGGGGGTTTCCCGCGCCCGACGATCGCCCAGTATAATATGCTTGATCCCAACCTTATGGTCGTGCGGGGTGTCCGCAACCTGGATAGCCTGGCAAGCGCACTTCTTTCCGGGGATATCAAGGCCAAGTTTATCGACATGTTGGCCTGCCAGGGATGTATCGACGGCCCTGGTATCGACACCAACTTAGGGATCCATGTGCGCAAGCACGTCATCGAGCAGTCGTACCAGAATCGTCTGGTGAAAGCATCCGAGCAACTTACCTTCGACCAGGTCGAGCCGTACTTACCCAAGATCGACACCTTTAAGGCGTTCTCGAACAAACAAGTCGACCTTCCCATGCCGAGCGAGCAGGCCATCCAGGAGATTCTCGCCGAGGGCGAGAAGTTCACGGTAGAAGACGAGCTTAACTGCGGCGCTTGCGGGTATCGGACCTGCCGCGAGCAGGCGGTCGCCATCTACCAGGGAATCGCCGATTGGAACATGTGCTTCCCATTCCAGCGGAAAGTCTACAACCGAATAATATCCCAGCTCAAAGAGACCGCCGTGACCGATGGATTGACCGGGCTTTATAACCATAAGAGTTTCCTGGAACGGCTCTCGGTCGAGTTCAATCGTGCAGAACGCTATGGCTCGGAGCTTTCGCTCATCATGATCGACGTAGATAAGTTTAAGGATATCAATGACACCTACGGGCACGTAACCGGTGACTCGGTGCTTAAGACCATCGCCGGCATGCTCAAAGCCAACCTGCGCCAATCCGACCTTGCCGCGCGCTACGGCGGGGATGAGTTTGCGCTTATCCTCCCCGAAACCAGTGTTGAGAAGGCATACAAGGTTGGGGAGAAGCTGCGCCACAGGGTCGAGACGAACCCCATCCTGCTGAACCCCGACCTTAATATCTCCACTACCTTAAGCATCGGGGTAAGTTCATACGTATCCTCGATGTCCGAACCTTTGGGCTTATTAAGAAAAGCGGATGAGGCGCTTTACCTAGCAAAAGAAGCAGGCCGCAACAAGACCGTGGCCATCGCGGACGTTCCCGCCGAGTAAATCCGTTAAAATGAGCATATCCAAGGACTAAAGTTTTAGCTATAATCTATCTTAATTGAGCGCAACAACAGGTAAAATTTTCCTGTTAGTATTACTAATACGGGTGGGAGCACGTGTTTGATCTGAGGAAATGGGATGAAAACTACGTCAATAATTTCTACTACATCCTAGGCAGCATCGTCTTTGGAAGTCTGCTTGCCCTTGCGGTCATTTACTTGAACACAGATCTCTTCGGGATGCGCGTCAGCTTGTTTTTCTTCTTGCTTTTGGCGGTACCTTCAATCGCGATGGTCTTTGCGGCGCTCACCATTTTTCGGCTGGCGAGCCAGGCCGAGCATAGCAAGGCCAAGCAATCCTGCCAGATACTTGAGATTACGCGACGGACACTGCCGTATTTAAGGAAAGGCCTGAACGCCAAGTCGGCTTCGGAAGTTATCAATATCATCCACAGGCAGACCGATGCGGTTGCGGTCTCGATTACGGACCGCACGACGATCCTCGGGTTCAGGGGTGTCGGCGAAGACCATCACCTGGTTGGAAAGCCCATTCTCACGCGCGCCACAAAGGACTCGATCGAGACCGACACGACGCGCGTCCTCGGTTCAAAGGCCGAGATCGGTTGCCCGATGGTCAACTGTAAGCTTAAAGCAGCGGTTGTCGTTCCTCTCGAGAAGACGGGGAAAGCTGTGGGCTCACTTAAGTTTTATTACGACAATCCTAAAAAGCTTACCGAGAGTAGAATAGCGGTGGCAGAAGGATTGGGCCAGCTGTTGAGTACACAGATTGAACTCTCAGAGCTTGAGCGCCAAAGAGAACTTACCTATCACGCGGAGCTGCGGGCGCTGCAAGCGCAGATCAACCCGCACTTTCTTTTTAATACGCTGAACACGATAACGGCGTTTATCCGCACCGACCCGCGGAAGGCGCGTAAACTCCTCGTGCAGTTTTCCGATTTTTTTCGCAAATCGCTTGAGTGGAAGGACGTCTTTATTACACTTGCCCAGGAGCTTGACTACATTGCAAACTATCTGGTGCTTGAGAAGGCGCGCTTCGGCGATCGCCTTGATATCAGCTTCGATATCGACAACGACGCCCAGGAGTGCATCCTCCCGGCGCTCACGATACAGCCGCTTGTCGAGAACGCGGTAAAACACGGGTTCTGTGAGGAGCGCGAACTTGAGATTAGTATCATCGCGCGGCTTGCCGATAATAATATGCAGATAACGGTTGCCGACAACGGCCGTGGAATTTCTGAAGAAGACCTAGACCAAGTCATAAAATTTGGTTATGGTAAGGGTAGTGGGATAGGACTGAGCAACGTAAATGAGCGACTTCGCAGCATATATGGTGAGGACTACCAAGTTAAGATCGAAAGCACGCTGGGTGTGGGCACCCGGGCGCTTTTAAATATCCCGATTTCCAGGAGTAAAGAGAATGAGACAGCTTAAAACCCTGATTGTTGATGATGAGGCACCGGCGCGTTCTGAGCTAAGGTACTTGCTTGAGAGGATTCCAAACGTGCAAATAATCGGCGAGGCAACCAACTCGACGGAGGCGCTTGAGCTTATCAAGGCGCTTAACTATGACCTCATCCTCATCGATATCCAGATGCCGGGCCTGAGCGGACTCGACGTGGTCACGGCGATAAAAGAGCTGCCCAATGTGCCGGCAGTCGTTTTTGTTACCGCCTATGGTGAGTACGCGGTCAAAGCGTTTGAGCTGGATGCTGTCGATTATCTGATGAAGCCGATCGACGAGGAGCGCCTTACGCATACCATCGACAAGGTCGACAAAAGGCTCTCGGGCGTGCAGCCTGCTGCGGTGGTCAAACAGGACGTCCGGCAAGAAAAATCTGTTATAGATATCGAGAGAATTCCGGTTGAGAGCAAGGGAAAGACGCTGCTTCTGCCCATGCGCGATATCGTCTATATCTCCAGCCGCAACGACATCGTTTTCGTGCATACGGCGGATAACACTTTTATTACCCGCTTTACGTTAAAGACCCTTGAGGAGCGCCTGGCCAGCAAGTCGTTTTTACGGGTGCACCGGGGCTATATCGTGAACCTGCGCCATGTCATCGAGATCGTTCCGATGTATGGGCGAAGCTACGTCCTTAAGGTTCGGTGCAACCAGCAAAACGAGATCCCAGTTAGCCGCCGTCGCGGCCAGCAGCTCAAAGCGATGCTCGGTATGTAGTGCAAGACCTCCCACAACAGCAACGGTGTACCATTACGTGTACCGTTTAACCCAGAATTAACACGTTCACGGTTAAAATGCTACCTTCACGGGCTCAAAATTGCTGTCAATCCCTTTGAGGCATATAATTAAGTATTTATACAGTGTTTTCTTGACGAGGATGTTTGGTATTCAATCTACCTTCCGACCGAGAGGCTAGGGGGTTTTAGTTTGAGCGGGGCACAATCACGCAAACAACAAGGAGGTTCTATGGGAACGACAGAGAAGGTCTACAATCCGAGGTCGATGGATCCAACCAAGAATAAGGATTGGCAGATTGCCGCAGAAGCAATGAAGTATCTACCTACTCCTGAGGAATGGATCGATAAGCTTGGCATACTTAAGGAAGAAATGATTCCTTTTGGTAAGACCCCCAAGCTCGACTTTCTGAAAATAATGGACCGTTTAAAAGACAAACCGGACGGCAAGTACATCGAGGTAACAGCTATTACGCCAACCCCTCTGGGTGAAGGCAAGACCACAGTTTCCATGGGCCTTATTCAAGGTCTTGGCGTAAAAGGCATTAATGTAGGTGGCGCATTACGCCAGCCATCAGGCGGACCGACCATGAACGTCAAGGGTACGGCTGCCGGTGGCGGAAACGCGCTTCTTATCCCTATGACAGAGTTCTCATTGGGCCTTACCGGTGATATCAACGACATCATGAACGCGCACAACCTCGCCATGGTTGCCCTTACCTCGCGCTACCAGCATGAGTGTAACTACACCGATGAAGAGCTTACCAGGCGTGGCCTCAGGCGCCTTGATATCGACCCGAAAAACGTTGAGATGGGTTGGGTCATCGATTTCTGCGCCCAGTCGCTCCGTAACATCATGATCGGCCTTGGCGGCAAGAAAGACGGCTACCCGATGGCGTCCCGTTTCGGTATCGCCGTTGGTTCCGAGTTGATGGCGATTCTCGCTGTTTCCAAGGATCTCGCCGATCTCAGGGATCGCCTTGGCAAGGTCACCGTTGCCTACGACCGCACCGGCAAGCCGATTACAACATCCGACCTGGATGTGGCCGGCGCCATGACCGCCTGGATGCGCAATACGATTAACCCGACCCTGTGCTACTCGGTAGAGGGCCAGCCGGTTCTAGTCCACGCAGGTCCGTTCGCTAACATCGCTATCGGTCAGAACTCGATCATTGCCGACCGCTTGGTTCTAAAACTTTGCGATTACGCCGTGACCGAGTCCGGCTTCGCCGCCGACATCGGTTTCGAAAAATTCTGGAATGTCAAATGCAGACTCTCCGGTAATGTACCGAACGTATCGGTTATCGTTGCCACCATCAGGGCTATGAAGATGCACGGTGGCGGCCCGACCGTTGCTCCCGGACGCCCGCTTTCAGAAGAATACACAAAAGAGAACCTCGGCCTTGTCGAGAAGGGCTTTGAGAATCTGCGCCACATGGTGAATATTGTCAAAAAATCCGGTATCGTCCCGGTTGTTGCTATCAATGCGTTCTACACCGATACCAAGGCCGAGCATGACCTCGTCCGCAAGCTTTGCGCCGAGATTGGCGTTCGCGTTGCGGTTTCCGAGCACTGGATGTACGGTGGCGAGGGCGCTGCCGAGCTGGCCGATACCGTTATGGATGCCGCCAACGAGCCGTCCAACTACAAGCCGCTCTATCCATTAGAGATGCCTCTGCGCCAGCGCGTAGAGATGGTCGCCAAGGAAGTTTACGGCGCGGACGGCGTACAGTGGTCGCCGGTTGCCGAGGCCAAAGCAAAGAGGTTCGAGTCCGATCCGGCGTTTGCCGACTTCCAAACCATGATGGTTAAGACTCACTTGAGCCTCACGCACGACCCGACGATGAAGGGTGTGCCGAAGGGCTGGCAGCTGCCGATCCGCGACGTTCTGGTCTACAGCGGTGCCAAGTTCCTCTGCCCGATGGCGGGAGAAATCAGCTTGATGCCGGGTACGGCATCCGATCCGGCTTACAGAAGAGTCGACGTCGATGTAAACACCGGCGAAGTAAGCGGATTGTTCTAGATTGTTCTAAAGAGACTTAAAACTTTGAAAATATCTAAATTGTAAGGAAAGTCGGGATGGTTTAAGAATGCCAAAGATTCGCTTTTACCCCGACAATAGGGAAGTAGAAGTAGAAAAAGGAGAAAACCTGCTCCGGGCAGCTATGCTGGCCGGTGTTCACGTTAACGCCTCTTGCGGCGGAAGCGGCACGTGTGGCAAGTGCCGGGTTGTAGTAGAAGAAGGGGACGTAGAAAAACAACCAACGGCAAAGCTTTCCGATGACGCGATTGCAAAAGGCTATACGTTAGCATGTACAACAAAGGTGCTGGGCGACGCGGAGGTGCGCATACCGGTCGAGTCCCAAATGGGCGATGGTAGGGCGGCCCTTGAGCGCGAACACCGTTCGGTTACTCACGGGTCTGTTCTTACGAGCAAAGACTTAAGCGAGCTGTTTGGCGAGTTCGAACTCGAGCCGGCAACCCGCAGGCTCTACGTCGAAATGACGGCCCCAAATCTGGAAGACAACCTGAGCGACCTCGAGCGCCTGAAAAGAGAACTCACGCGCGTTCACGGGATCGTTGATTTTGCTGTTGACCTGGATTGCCTCAAAGAAATGGCAGTCAAACTGCGCGAGGCCGATTGGAAAGTAACCGCAACCCTTGTAGAAGGCAGGGACGGCGAGTGCCCGCGTCTTATTCGCCTTGATTCCGGCGATCACTCCGCTACTCATTACGGCCTGGCGGTCGATATCGGTACGACTTCGGTCTATGCCGAAATTATCGATCTGAATACCAGAGAATCCCTGGGTCGGGTTTCTGATTATAATTCACAGGTAAGCTGCGGCGAGGATATCATCTCCCGCATCGTCTATTCGTTGAAAAAAGACGGCCTGACGAGGCTTCAGGGTCTTGTTACCGACACGATAAACGGACTTATAAAAAGGCTTCTTGAGAAGACCGGCGTGAGCAAAGACGATATCGTCAACATGGTTGCGGCCGGCAACACGACAATGGTTCACCTTTTCTACGGGATCAACCCGCGATACATCCGCGAGGAGCCCTATATCCCAACAGTTAACTTTGCCCCAACGGTAGAAGCATCCAACCTTGGCATCGATATCGCCAAGGGCGCCCGCGTTTACTGCATCCCGGGTCGCGCCAGCTACGTCGGCGGCGACATCACCTCGGGTCTGTTGGCTTCGGGCGTATACAAAACCGATAAAGTAACGCTTTATATAGACGTCGGCACCAACGGTGAGATGGCCCTTGGAAACTCCGAGTGGCTGCTCTCCTGTGCGTGCTCGGCCGGACCGGCCTTTGAGGGCGGCTCGGTCAAGTACGGCATGCGTGCGGTAAAAGGTGCGATCGAGACGGTCCGCATTAACCCGGTCACCTATGAGCCCATGATATTGACCATCGGTCAGACCAAAGCTAAGGGCGTCTGCGGCTCGGGGCTTATCGACGCGTTGGCCGAGCTGTTCCTGACAGGAATCATTAATGAGAAGGGCAAGTTTAATATCGAGACCGGTCATCCGCGCATCCGCGAGAACAACGGCCAAGGGGAATACGTCTTGGTCTGGGCGGAGGATTCGGCGGTCAAGGAAGACATCGTCATCACCGAGGCCGACATCGACAACCTTATTCGCACCAAGGGAGCGATTTACGCCGGCATCACGACCCTTCTCGATTCGATGGGTATGCCGGTTGAGGCGATCGAGCAGGTGCTCATCGCCGGTGGCTTTGGCCGTTACCTCGAACTCGACCAGGCCATCACTATCGGCCTGTTGCCGGAGTTTCCCGAGGAAATCGTTAAATACGTGGGCAACGGCTCGCTCATGGGGGCGCACCTTGTCCTCTTATCCCAAACCGCCCGCGAGTCGGCAAAGGATATCGCCAAGAAAATGACGTACCTTGAACTCAGCACCAATCCGAGCTTTATGGATAACTACGTCTCGGCGCTCTTCCTGCCGCACACTAATAGAGATGCATTCCCCGGCGTGATGGAACGGGTCAAGGAGCGAAGCGGAGTTTAGCAGGCGATTAGGCGCTGATTTGTTGAATCTTATTAGTAAGTCTTATAAGATAAGCGCGTAATCTCGAGATGGAATTACAAACAGCACGACTGTTTAGTGATTAAGCTATAAATCAGGCCAGCTAAATGGCCATTGGAAGGTGTTAGTTTTGAGTTTTACAATAGCCGTCGCCGGTAAGGGCGGCACAGGAAAGACCACAATCTCAAGCCTGATTGTCGGGCACCTGTTGAGGAAGGGTAAGACCCCGGTGTTTGCCGTTGACGCCGATGCAAATGTTAACCTTAACGAGCAACTTGGCGTTAAGGTCGACTCGACGATAGGCGGGATGCGCGAGGAGCTTAAGAAGAAAATCGGCGCCAACGAGGTCCCGGCCGGCATGTCAAAAGATATGTACATGGAGTACCTGTTGCAGGATACGCTGGTTGAGAGCAGCGGATTCGACTTGCTGGTCATGGGTCGCCCGGAAGGGCCGGGGTGCTACTGCGCCGCCAACAACATGCTCAAGCGCTATATCGATATCCTGGCAAAGAATTATCCGTATGTGGTCATCGATAACGAAGCCGGAATGGAGCATTTGAGCCGCCGCACGACACAGAAGATCGATCTTCTTCTGCTCGTCTCCGAGCCGAACCCGATCGGTATTATGACGGCGGCCAGGATTAAGGATTTAGCCAAAGAGATGGAAGTCTCGGTTAAAGAGACGGGTCTTATAATAAACAGGGTCAACGGGCAAGCCCCCGAAAGCCTGATAGAAGAAGCGAAAAACTACGGCCTGGAGGTGCTGGGAACGATACCTGCGGACGACATGCTTATCGACTATGTCATAAAGCACACCCCGCTTGTTGAACTCCCTGAAGATTCTCCTGTAGTCCGGGCGTTAGATACTATACTTGGTAAGTTTGGCATCTAGAGATATCTAGAGAGATATAGAGAGAAAAAGTTCATTAGTAAGAGTCCGTCAAAAGCAAACGTTTCAAAGAAAGGGGAAAATAAATGGCTTTTCAAGCACCGACTGAATCCTACAATGGAAAGATTAGAGAGATTAAGTTGGGCTCGGCAGCGCAGGTTGCCGTAGGCGGCGAGAACACGTTGCCGTTTTATACGTTTGAAGGATCCGTACCGAATGGGCCGAAGATCGCGATGGAGGTATTCGATACCGAGCCGCTGGGCTGGGCTGATGAATTGAAAAGCGTTCTCGGCGACGTCTGGGGCGATCCTGTGGCATGGGCTAAGAAGTGCGAGAGCGAGTTCGGCGCAGACATAATCTGTCTGCAGCTTGCCGGCACCGACCCAAACGGCGCTAACAGAAGCGTTGGCGATGCGGTGGCAACCGTCAAGGCGGTTCTCGATGCTGTCAGTATTCCGGTTATCGTTTACGGCTCCGGCAACGTCGATAAGGACTCGGAAGTTCTTAAGGCGGTTGCCGAGGCCACACAGGGCAAAAACGTCGTCCTCGGTCCTGCCGTTGAGGATAACTATAAATCAATCGCCGCCGCGGCGATGGGTTTTGGCGCTAAGGTTGCCGGCGAGACGCCAATCGACGTCAATATGGCAAAGCAGCTCAACATCTTGATGAGCAACCTTGGCATAGCGGTTGATAACCTGCTTATCGACCCGTCAACCGGTGCTCTTGGCTACGGTCTTGAGTATTGCTTCTCGGTCAATGAGAGGATTAAGTTGGCCGCTCTCACGCAGAACGACAACATGCTTCAGTCGCCGACCATTTCCAACCTCGGCAAAGAGGTATGGAAGGCAAAAGAGGCTAAAATCAGCCAGGAAGAGGCTCCGCAGTGGGGCGACCAGAGAAAGAGGGGCATCATCTGGGAGACGCTTACCGCGGTCTCGGTTATGTTGGCCGGCGCCGACCTGCTTATCATGAGGCACCCGGAGTCGGTTAAACTCATCAAGCAGACAATTGCTGAGTTCGGTATCTAATTCGTGCATATCTAATTAGTACGCATCTATTCGTGTAAGAAGACAGTGGACCAACTTCTGGAGGGGTCCACCTAGAGAATAAGCAGTAAGAAGGAGAGAATATGTCCGACAAAATCAGAAGCGTTGATCCGGCAACAATCGAAATGCTGGAGAAAGTCGGCGACATGTCTACCATGTTTAGCCGAGCTGAAGAGATGAAGCCGTGTACCTTCGGCTCCGAGGGCAGCTGCTGCCGTGTATGCGGTATGGGCCCGTGCCGTCTTGGCGGGAAGAGCAAAGAGGGCAGAGAGAAAACCGGTGTGTGCGGTGCTACGATTCACACTGTTGCCGCCCGTAACCTTGCTCGCGCCGTTGCGGCGGGTGCATCCGCACACTCGGATCACGGTCGCTCGGTAGCGATGACGTTCCTCGCCGCAGCAAAGGGTGAGGCGCCTGGTTATGGCATCAAAGACGAAGCAAAACTCATGACGGTCGCCGGGTATTTCGGTGTTCAGACCGAAGGCAAAACCGTTCAGGAGATCGCCGTCGCCGTTGGTGAGGCCGCTCTCGGCCAATACGGCAAACAAGAGGGCACGCCCATGGCGTATGTACATCGCGCAACCGAGAAGCGCCAGCAAATCTGGGAAGATCTCGAAGTGTATCCGCGCGGGTTTGACCGCGAGGTCGTACAGCTCATGCACCAGACCCACGCCGGCGTCGACCAGGATGCCGAGCACATTCTTATGTCATCGGTTCGCTGCGCGATGGCCGATGGTTGGGGCGGTTCAATGATGGCGACCGACCTTCAAGATATTATGTTTGGCACACCGAAGCCGCTTCGCTCCGAAGCCAACCTCGGTATTCTAAAACAAAAAGACGTTAACATCATCCTCCACGGTCACGAGCCGCTTCTATCTGAGAAGATCGTTGATATAGCGACCGACCCGGAGATGATCGAGTACGCAAAGAGCAAAGGCGCCGAGGGCATCACACTCGGCGGTATCTGCTGTACCGGTAACGAAGTTTTGATGCGCCGTGGCGTTGGCCCGGCCGGTAACGTTCTCCAGCAGGAGCTAGCCATCGCAACCGGTGTTGTCGATGCCATGATCGTTGACGTGCAGTGCGTTTTCCAGGGCATCGTTGAGGCGTCCAAGAAATATCACACCAAGGTTATCACCACCAACGAGCGCGCCAAGATCACCGGTGCCGAGCACATCCAGTTCGAAGAGCACAATGCTATAGAGACCGCCAAGACAATCGTCAAAGCGGCTATCGATAACTTTGCAAACCGCAAGGGCGAGGTCTTTATCCCCGATCACAAAAAGCCGATGATCGCCGGCTACAGCCACGAGTATATCAAGTACATGCTCGGTGGAAAGTTCCGCGCCTCCTTCCGTCCGCTCAATGATGCTATCATCAGCGGCCGTATTCAGGGTGCAGTCGCCATCGTTGGCTGCAACAACCCGCGTACAACGCACGACGACTCGCACAGGTTCCTCGTTGAGGAACTCATCAAGCGCGATATTCTCGTTGTTATGACCGGTTGCGCCGCACAAGGCGCCGCGAAAGCGGGTTACATGACACCGGAGACGATGGAGATGGCCGGCCCGGGCCTCAAGGAAATCTGCGAGACCATCGGTATCGCGCCGGTTCTACACCTCGGCTCCTGCGTTGACAACAGCCGCGTGCTTACCGTGCTTACCGAAGTCGTCCGGGAGGGCGGGCTCGGCGAGGACATCAGCGACCTGCCGGCAGTCGGTATCGCTCCCGAGTGGTACTCGGAGAAGGCGCTTACCATTGCGCTCTACTGCGTTGCCAGCGGTGCGGATGTTATCTTTGGCGGCGTCCAGGCTCCGTATCGCGGAAGCAGTGAAATGATGAGACTTACGACCGAGGGCTTTAAAGAGAAGTTCGGCGCGACATTTGAGTTCTTACCGACAAAAGAAGAAATTCTCGAAGCCACGCTTAACAAGATTCAAGCGAAGAGAAAAGCTCTAGGTATCGATACACAGAAGGAAAGAGTCCTCTTCGATATGGATATGAGGAGGGAACTAAATGTCTAAGATTATTGCTACTTTAGCAATTAGGGGCGCACACGAGACCGTCAACCTGGCGGAGCAAAAAATCAAAGAGGCCGTTGATGCAAAAGGCCCGAATGAAGCGGTTGCGTTTCCAAACACCGGATACTTCCTCCCGGTTATCTATGGTCTAACCGGCGAGAAAATCGAGAAGGTCTCCGATATGGAGCGCGTTCTCAAAATAGCTAAGGACCTCCTTCCGGAGGAGCCGAGCCAAGACCTGTGGCTGCCGTATCTTGGTAACACCCTTGATGCCGGTATTGCCACCCTCTTTGGCGCCGAGATGATTATGGCGCTTCGCTATATCGGCATAGGTGAGCCACCGGTTAACGATCTTTATCTAGGTGCGGCCGATGACGTTATCATGCGTGCCCGCGGCGTTGAGTTTGTAGATGGCTCGGCCCCCGGCTTTGCCGCGGTCGTAGGTGCGGCTCCAACTACCGAGCAAGCGGTAGCTCTTGCTCGCGAACTCCAGCAGAAGAGCCTCTACGCCTTCATGGCCGGCTCAACCAATGGCATATGCATGGCCGATCAGCTTGCCGAGGCCGGCGTAGAGCTGGGTTGGGATACCCGTCTCGTACCGTTTGACCCGCATGTATACGGACAGATATATTCGATTGGGTTTGCCACGAGGGCGGCTATGTCGTTCGGCGGTGTTCAGCCGGGTGATTACGAAAGAATCCTTCGCTATAACAAGAACCGCGTCTTCGCCTTCGTTGTTGCGCTTGGCGAGGTCGATCCCATAAAGTACGCTGCGGCAGCCGGCGCTATCAACTACGGCTTCCCGACAATCGCAGACACCGATATCCCGCAGATCCTGCCGACCGGTGTTTGCACTTACGAGCACGTTGTATCCAACGTGCCGGTTGAGAACATCATCCAGAAATCAATCGAGGTTCGCGGTCTTAAAATTAAGATCGACAAGATACCGATTCCTGTTGCCTACGGCGCGGCCTTTGAGGGCGAGCGTATCCGTAAAGACGACCTATTCGCCGAGTTTGGCGGAAGCAAGAGCGAGGCATTCGAACTCTTGCGCATGAGAGATATGGATGAGGTCGAAGACAACAAGATAGAGCTTGTCGGTATCGACCTCAAAGACATGCAGGAGAAGAAGGCATATCCACTGGCCATTCTTGTCGATGTTGCCGGACGCAAGATGCAGAAAGACTTCGAGCCGATTCTCGAGCGCCAGATCCATCACCTGATCAACGGGGCTGAGGGCGTCATGCACGTCTCACAGCGCGATGTCGTGTGGATGCGCGTGGGCAAGAAAGCCGTTGATAAAGGTTTCAAACTAACGGATATCGGTAAGATACTGCATACCAAGATCATGAACGAGTTCCCGGCTATCGTCGACAAGGTTCAGGTGACCTTGATCACCGATAATGATAAAGTCCATGAACTCATCGAGGTAGCCCGCAAGGAATATCATGAGCGTGACGAGCGCGTCGGCGGCCTTACCGATGATAACGTCGACACGTTCTATAGCTGTACGCTGTGCCAGTCGTTTGCTCCGACGCATGTCTGTATTATCACCCCGCAGCGTTTGGGCCTGTGCGGCGCGTACAACTGGCTCGATGGCAAGGCCTCGTATGAGATCAACCCGACCGGCCCCAACCAGCCGATTCTCAAGGGCGAGACGCTGGATGCAGAGAACGGCGAGTGGAGCGGTATCAACGAGTTCCTCTCGGGGGCTTCAAACGGCGCGGTCCCGAGGCTGTACGCCTACTCAATGATGCAGAACCCGATGACCTCCTGCGGTTGCTTCGAGGCTATCGTTGCCCACCTGCCGCTTATGGATGAGGAGACCGGTATGATCTACAGCGGTTTCATGATCGTTAACCGCGATTACGCCGGCGGCACCCCGTTTGGTATGGGCTTTTCCACCATGGCGGGTCTGGTCGGCGGCGGTATGCAGAACCCGGGTATGGCCGGTATAGGTAAGTACTTCCTCGGCAGCCCGAAGTTCCTCTCGGCAGACGGCGGCTTTGCCCGCGTAGTCTGGATGCCGTCCGAGCTTAAAGAGCAGCTCCGCGGTATTCTTGAGGCGCAGGCCGAGCGCTCAGGCGATCCGGACTTACTCGATAAGATCGCCGATGAGACCAACGCGATGACCATGGACGAAGTATTGGCGTTCATTAAGCCGAAGAACCATCCGGTTCTCAGTATGGATATGCTCGGCTAATTAATTGATTGACTAACAACTCTTTTGGAGGTGAGTGAATGTGGCTTTAACCGGCATGGATATTTTTAAACAATTGCCGAAAACAAACTGCGGCCAGTGCGGTATTCCGACCTGCCTGGCGTTCGCAATGAAGCTTGCAGCGGGCGGTGCTTCACTTGAGCAGTGCCCGAGCGTTAGCGAAGAGGCGAAGGCCCTACTTTCCGAGGCTTCGGCTCCTCCGATGAGGGGCGTCACCATTGGCGAGGGTGATTATGCTCTTAAGATCGGTGAGGAACTCGTTATGTACAGGCATGAGAAAACATTCTTCAACCCCCCGGGTTACGCGCTCCTCATCGAGGATACCGACGACCCGGCTGCGGTTGATTCCAAGCTTCAATCACTAAAGGATACGGTATACGAGCGCGTAGGCCAGACCTTAAGGGCTAACCTCGTTGCGGTAAAGAACACGTCCGGCGATGCCGGAAAGTTCGCCGATATGGTTAAAAAAGTCGCTTCGGCTATCGAGTATCCGCTCGTTCTTATGGCAGAGCCTGCGGCTATCGAAGCCGCTTTTGTGTCCGCAGATATTAAGAAGCCGCTCCTTTACGCAGCTACCGCTGCGAACGTTGATGCCATGGCCGAAATCGCCAAGAAATATGGCGCGCCATTGGCGGTAAAACCGGCCTCGCTCGACGAGCTTGGCGACCTGACCACAAAGCTTGACGGCATGGGTCTGAAGGATCTGGTTATCGATATGGGTACCCGTACCCTTAAGGAGACCTTCCAGAACCTTATCTTTACCCGCCGCGCGGCCTTGAAGAAGAAAATGCGCCCGTTTGGGTACCCGACCATTACATTCCCGGCCGAGGAGACCGCGGATGACATGATGGAGACCGTCCATGCGGCTGTCTACACCATCAAATACGGCGGCGTTATGGTCTTAAAAGACCTCAGCCCGGAGAAGGCATACGCCCTCTTTGTCCTGCGCCAGAACGTCTACACCGACCCGCAGAGGCCGATGCAGGTCGATCAGGGTTTCTATCCGATCAATGGCGCAAACGAGGAATCGCCGATTCTTATTACGACCAACTTCTCGCTTACGTACTTCATCGTTTCAAGCGAGATCGAGGGCAGCAAGATGCCGGTATGGCTCGGAATCGTCGATACCGACGGTCTCTCGACCCTTACCGCATGGGCGGCAGGCAAGTTTGTCCCGGAGAGAATCGCCGCCTTTATCACTAAGAGCGACATTCTCGACAAGGTTAAACACAAAACAGTCGTTATCCCGGGCTATGTCGCGCAGATCAGCGGCGAATTAGAGGAAGAGCTTCAGGGCTGGAAGATCGTTGTCGGCCCGCGTGAGGCCGCCGATATTCCATCGTTCCTTAAGAGCTTCCAGCCTGTAATGGCGTAAGAAGCAGGGAACAGCGATTAGCGATTAGCGAATGAAGCTAATCGCTAATCGCTAATTTTGATAGTAGTGCGTAGAAGAAAGGTTGCTACTATGAAGGATGATTATTCTCACAGTGAGTCTCACAGTGAGTCTCACAGTAAGACTTTTAATACATGGGTAACGAGTGGGCCCATCAAGCCGCCTTGTACGAGTGCCTGCCCGGTTAACGCGGACGTGCAATCGTTTGTTACCCTGGTAGCGCAAGGCAGATTTAAAGAATCGCTCGATGCGGTGCGTGAGCGCTGCACGCTTCCCGGAAGCTTGGGGCGCATTTGCCACCACCCGTGCGAGGGTGAGTGCCGCCGCAACGACGTCGATGGCGCGGTCAACATCCGTGCGATCAAGCGCTTTGCGGCGGATATCTGCAAGGACGAGCCGGACTACGGGCCGGTTCCAAAAACCAGGGGCAAAAAAGTCGCCATCATCGGCGGCGGACCCGCAGGTCTTACTGCGGCTTTTGACCTTTCTAAAGATGGCTTTGACGTAACCATTTTTGAGAAAAACGATGCCTGCGGCGGCGCTATATACACCGGCGTGCCGAAGTATCGCCTGCCAAAAGACGTCGTTGCCCGCGATGTCGCGGCAATCCAGTCGCTCGGCGTTGAGATAAAGACCAACACCGCGATCGGCACGGATGTCCAGTTTGATGATTTAGCCAAGCAGTATGACGCTGTCTTGATAGCCATAGGTCTTTCCGTGAGCCGAGGAATCCCGATTCCCGGGGCCGATGCCGACGGCGTTCTTCTGGCGCTGCCGTTTTTAAAGGAAGCCAACTTTAACGATAACGCAACGGTTGGCAAGAAAGTGGTCGTTATCGGCGGTGGAAACGTCGCCTTTGACGTCGCCCGTTCCGCTAAGCGCCTCGGTGCGCAACAGGTCAACCTCTGCTGTCTCGAGAGCCGCCCCGAGATTCCCGCCTTTAGCTGGGAGCTCGATGAGGCCGCCGAAGAAGACATTGCGATCAACCCCTCCTGGGGACCGAAAGAGATAAAGGTCGTTGACGGCAAGGTTGTGGGGATCACCTTTAAGCGCTGCACCCATGTCTTCGATGAAAACCGCATGTTCAGCCCGGCTTACAACGAGGACGAGCTTCTCGATATCGAGGCCGATAACGTGGTCTTTTCTATTGGTCAGGGAGCGGATATGAACGGGTTTACCGGTACCTCCCTCGAGGTTGACGGGCGCGGGCGCATAAAGTGGAACCCGGCCACCTTCCAAACCAACCTGCCGAACGTCTTCGCGTGCGGCGAGGTTGTTACCGGCCCGGGTGCTGCGGTAGCGGCCATGCGAAACGCGCATGACGCCGCAACATCGATTGAAACGTTCCTTACCACCGGCAAAATCGAGCCGGTCACCGTACTTAAGCCGGCACCGATCGGCAAGCTGCCCGATTTTACGACTCTTAAGATTACGCGCAAGGACAAAAACGACATTTCGGTTATGGACCCGGCGGAGCGCTTAAAAAGCTTTGTAGAGGCCGAGGGTGGTTTCGAGCTTCAAACCGCAGTTTATGAGGCCCAGCGCTGCATGAACTGCGGTCGCGGCGCGACGATGGCCCGCCCGGAGGATTGCGCGGCGTGTCTCTCCTGCGTGCGCGTTTGCCCGTACGGCGCACCGTATATTTCAGAGGCCCGCGTGGCCGGCTTCTCCTGGGAGAGCTGCCAGGCGTGCGGAATCTGCGCGAGCGTGTGCCCTGGCCTTGCGATCGATATCGCCTACAACGACGATACGCTTATCAACGAGCAGATCGATAAAGGCACGAGCGGAGTCACCGTCTTCGGCTGCCAGTATGCCGTTCCAACAATTAAAAACCCGGCCTCCATGGCGAGCCCGTCGATACCGGGCGTTAACATGGTCAGACTCATGTGCACCAGCCGCCTCGATACGCGGCATCTACTGCGTGCGGTTGAAAACGGCGCTGACGGTATCGCGGTCCTGGCCTGCCCGGACGAGGAGTGCCGCCATCGCAAGGGCGTCAATTGGGCGGAGATTCGCACCAATGAGGTTAAAAAGGTCCTCGAAGCGACCGGAATCGGCGCGGGCCGTATAGCCTTTATGGGTGCGCCGGGCGGCCCGGAAGCATTCGGCCGGATGATGGGCGAGTTCAAGGCAAAGCTCGACGAACTCGGACCGAATCCGGTTTCTAAAGTGCTCGCTGTAGACTAGCGTTAAAGAAGAGCACTTGAGTATAGATGTAAACGTGAGGCTGTATTTAAGTCGGCGCCGGCAGATGTAGTGAGGCGCCGGCTGCAAGCCCCGCGTCGGGGGAAACCTTAGAAGCTCCATTAGGGATTAAGGAGTGTGCACGAGAAATGATTGTTGCGGAGCCAAAAACCTTAGATGAGATAAAGGCGATGGTGGACTCGTACGACCGCGTGTTAATGGTCGGATGCGGCACTTGCGTTGAGGTATGCTTAACCGGCGGTGAGCGCGCGGTAAACCTTACGGCAACCGCCCTGCGCCTATCCCGAAAAGTCGACGGGCGCGATATCGAAGTCGGCGAACAGACCGTCATCCGCCAGTGTGATTTCGAGTATCTGGACGAGGTAAAAGATGCCGACAAATACCAGGCGATAGTGTCATTGGCCTGCGGCGTCGGCATTCAGGGAATGGCGCGAAAATTCCCAAACATGCCGGTGCTGCCGGGTGTTAACACCACGTTTATGGGCTTTAACGAAGAGTACGGATATTATACCGAGATGTGCAAGGGCTGCGGCGAATGCGTCCTTGATAAAACCGGCGGTATCTGCCCGGTAGCCCGCTGCGCGAAGAGCCTGCTTAACGGCCCGTGCGGCGGCACGAATAACGGCAAGTGCGAGATCGACTCAAGCCGTGATTGCGGCTGGGTGCTTATCTACAACAAGATGAACGCTATGGGCCAGGTCGACAAATTTAAAGAGATCAACTCGCCGAAGAACCACCAGAAGGCAAACAACCTTCGCTATATGGATTTAAGAAAGTAGGGGGAAGAGCGGTGGGATTTAAAGAAGAAATCCAAAGTGGAACATTTGTAGTCACCGCTGAAGTCGGCCCTCCGAAGGGAACCGACTTAAGTGAGATGAAGCACCACATCGAGGGGCTTAAAGACAAAGTAACCGCCCTCAATGTAACCGATAATCAGAGCGCGGTCATGCGTGTCTGCACGCTGGCGATTGCTCAAGTAATGATGGATATGGGTCTTGAGCCGATTTACCAGATGACCTGCCGCGACCGTAACCGTTTAGGTCTGCAGTCCGACCTTCTTGGCGCATCGGTTCTTGGTATCAAAAACGTGCTTTCGCTCACCGGTGACCACCCGGTACTCGGCGACCATAAGGATGCCAAGCCGGTATTCGATATCGAGTCGGTCGGGCTTCTTGAGGTGATAAGCGGGCTTAATGAAGGTCACGATATGGCCGGTCTTGAGCTACAAGGAAAAACCGATTTCTTTGCCGGGGCCATCGTAACACCTGAGGCCAATCCGCTTGAGCCGCAACTCGCAAAATTTGAGAAGAAGGTTAAGGCGGGCGCAAAGTTTTTCCAGACCCAGGCGGTCTACGATATGCCGAAATTCATGAAGTTCATGGATTACGCCAAGCAGTTTGATGTGCCGATAATGGCCGGTATCCTGCTCTTAAAATCAGCCGGTATGGCCAAGTACCTTAACAAGTTCGTAGCCGGCGTTTCAGTTCCGCAAGAGCTTATTGATGAACTCGCGCCTTATAAGGGCGAAGACGCGCTCAAAAAAGGCATCGAAATCGCCGGTCGCCAGATCGCCGAGCTTAAAAGTATCTGTGCCGGCGTTCACGTCATGGCCATCGGCGCGGAAGACAAGGTTCCGGATATTCTGGCCGCCGCCGGCCTGTAAGATAGAAGGTCTAGAGTGTAGCTCAGCTCTCAGCATTCAGCAATCAGCTTAAGAATACGGGTCGAGAATATGGGTCGAGAATGCGGGTTCTAGTAGGCAGTAGGGAGTATGCAGCAGGCAGCATAAAGACGGTAGCTGTCATTCTGAACGAAGTGAAGAATCTAGATGGACCGCCCATCGACAGGGCGGTCGCGCAGGGAAGACGGTAGCTGTCATTCTGAACGAAGTGAAGAATCTAGAGAGCAGTAAGCATTATTAGAAGTGAAAGTGTCTAAGCTTAGATAAAGCAAACACTTGATGAAGGTTTTAGCTGACAGCTGACAGCTGAAGGCTGAAGGCTGACAGCTAATTAACAGGCACAAGGATGCCGTAGACTTTGAAGTCACGCTACACTACACTCAAGCTTAAGGCTGTTCACGGGCGGAGTTGGCCCGGTAATGTGGAGCCCGAAACGTTTGAGTAAGGGATGATTTTAATTGAAAATAGCTATAACCGGTAAAGGCGGTGTCGGCAAAACAACTATCGCCGCCGGCCTGGCACGGCTCCTGGCGGCGGACGGCTACAACGTTATCGCCATCGACGCCGACCCGGACGCCAATTTAGCCGCAGCGCTTGGGATCGACCCCGGTGAGGCGGCCAATATCATACCGATCGCCAAGATGACGGATCTTATCGCCGAGCGCACCGGGGGAACGCCCGGCACGATGGGCGGCTTTTTCAAGCTTAACCCCAAGGTCGATGATATTCCGGACGGCTTAAGCGTCAAGGCCAACGGGGTAAAACTGCTGGTACTTGGCACTGTTGAGAAGGGCGGCTCGGGGTGTATCTGCCCGGAGTCGACCATGCTTAAAGCGCTTCTCAAACACGTCATCGTCCGGCGTAACGAGGCGGTCATCATGGATATGGAGGCCGGTATCGAGCACCTGGGCCGCGGCACCAGCGAGTCCGTTGACGCAATGCTGGTAGTTATCGAACCGGGGCAGCGAAGCGTCCAGACGGCGCGGCAAATTGAGAAACTTGCCAAGGACTTACATATCCCGCGCATCCTTCTTGTTTTGAACAAGGTGCGTGATCGCGAGGAGGAAGAGATCCTTCGCACGTATCTGCCGGATTTGCCGGTTATCGGTACGGTTCTTGAACGCGAGTCGATCCGCAAGGCCGACCTCGAAGGGAAATCCCCCTTCGATAGCGACCCGGATTACGTCTCCGATATCAAGGTAATTAAAGATCGCCTGCAGGCCGAAATCGGCGAGGCGGGCGGGGCGGCCGAGACCGCCACAGCAAGCAGTTAGAATTCTATAACGGCGGCTTAGAAGTTCGGTAAGTTGCCGTTTGAAGGCGTACGGTAAACCAGCAAATAGTGAAAGCGGGCGGTCTGTAAGCGCATTGGCCAATCGCTATTGCTACATTTAAAGAAGGCTCACTACGAAGGGAGAAACAAGTATGCTTATTATTGCCGAGAAGATCAACATTATGTCGAAGACGATCGGCCCGGCCATGCGTGAGCGCAATGCCAAGCCGATTCAGGACCTGGCAATCGTTGAGGTCGAGGGCGGCGCAAAATGCCTCGATCTTAACCTTGGCCCGGCAACAAAAGACGGCCCGGGTATGATGCAGTGGCTCGTCAAAACCGTTGAGGAAGCGGTGGATGATTCTATCCAGCTTTGCCTCGACACCAAAAATGTCGAGGCCATGGGCGCAGGTCTGCAGGTTGTTTCCAAACACAAACCAATGATCAACTCAACCAACGCCGATATCGACAAACTCGATGTTTACATGCCGATGGCCGCCAAATACGATGCCGATATCATCGCGCTCGCCATGACATCGGCCGGTATCCCGCGTGACTGCAACGAGCGCCTTGAGAACGCCGCTATGATTATGGCCAAAGCCATGGAACATGGCGTCGATCTCACGAGAATCTATCTCGACCCGCTCGTATTGCCGATCGGCGTCGCACAGCAGGATGCGCTTGAAGTCATCAATACCATATACCAGTTCCAGATGCTTAACGATCCGCCGATGAAGTCGGTAGTTGGTCTTAGCAATATCTATAACGGCACACCGAAAGAGCTTCACGCCCGCTTTGGCTACACGTTCATGACGATGCTCGCCGCCGCCGGCCTCGCCGCCGCAATCGCTGATTCGCTTGACAAAGAACTAATGGCCGCCGTAAAGACGGTTGAGATTCTGAAAAACGAGATGCTCTACGCCGCTTCGTACCTGGATGACGTCCTTGGCGCCAAAGCTGGAGCATAATAAATAGGGCTGGTTTTATTTCGCTGACAGGAGGATATATGCCAGAAGCGGTAACTCAGACTGAATTAAATATAGAGATTGATGGGCAAGCGTTATTGATCCATCCTAAAAAAACCATCCTTGAAGCCGCCCTTGCAAACGGGATCAACGTTCCCCGCCTATGTAACGACCCGCGCCTCAAGCCGAACGCAAAGTGCGGCATGTGCGCGGTTGAAGTGGCCGGAGTAAGTGGAACGGTCAAGGCCTGCGAGACTAAAATTGTTGACGGTATGGTTATTAAAACTCATACCGATGCTTTAGTTAATTTGCGCAGGAAGCGCCTCGATGAGATGTTTGCCGATCACTGGGCGGATTGCATTGCTCCCTGCCGTCTAGCTTGCCCCGCTGGGACCGATGCACAAGGCTATATCGGGCTTATTGCTCAGAAGCGCTACCGAGATGCAGTTGCGCTAATCAAACAGACGAACCCCTTCCCCGGTATTATCGGGCGCATTTGTACGCGCCCCTGCGAGAGCGTCTGCCGGCGTAACCTGGCGGGTGGCAGTGTAAGCATATGCTGGCTTAAGCGCTTCGTTGCCGATAAGGATAGGTTTTCGGATATGCGCTTCAGGCCCGAGGTAAAAGCGCCGACGGGTAAAAAGGTCGCCATTGTAGGCAGCGGCGCCGCAGGTCTTGCGGCAGCTTATTACCTTGCTATTGAGGGGCATAAGACGGTTGTTTTTGAGGCGATGCCGCAAGCAGGCGGCATGCTCCGCTACGGTATTCCTTCATATCGTTTACCAAAAGACGTGCTTGATGATGAGATTAACGAGCTTCTTGAGCTTGGCGTGGAGATTCGCACCGACCAGCGTCTGGGTAGGGACCTCACATTAGATGAGTTGCAAAGCAGGTACGACGCAGTTTTCCTGGGTCTGGGTGCACAAGCCGGCGTTAGAATACACGTAGAAAATGAAGATGTCATGGGTGTCATGAGAGGCATCAATTTTTTGCGGGGTGTAGGTTTGCAGGGGAAGATAGAGCTGGGTAAGAGGGTCGCAGTGACAGGTGGAGGGAATGTGGCGATAGACTCGGCGCGTACCGCGCTTCGCCTCGGTGCTGAAAAAGTCTACCTTATATACAGGCGAACCCGTGATCAGATGCCGGCTAACGATGTAGAGATCGAAGAGGCCGAGCAAGAGGGCATCGAATTTGTATTCCTGACTAGCCCTATTCGGGTTATCGGGTCTGATAGGGTTAAGGGTGTAGAGTGCATCCGAATGGTGCCCGGCGATCCCGATGTATCGGGGCGTCCTAGCGTCAAGCCGCAGCCCGGCAGCGAGTTTGTACTCGCGGTGGATAATTTAATAACGGCGGTTGGGCAGGTGGTCACTGCGGAAGGCGCCGAAATCACGTTGATTGGCAAAACGATAGGAATTAACAAAAGGACAATGCAGACGACGGTTCCCGGCGTGTTCGCGGCTGGCGATGCAGTGAGCAGCCCAGATGTCGCTATTCAGGCGGTCACAGGCGGTCGCAGAGCAGCTCATATCATCAATCAGTATTTGTTATCTCCCCCTAATTGGAACGCTTGGTCTGATGGCAGTCCCGAAGCAGCTCATGTCATCAACCAATATTTAACAGATGAAGAGAGAGACTCAGGATTGGCGAAACCGTTCAGCGCGGTTCGCATGGGGGTTACTAAAGAAGATATCGGTGTACCTTCGGTCGCCCGCATACCCATGCCGGAGCTTGAGCTGTCCAAACGCCAGGGTTTGGGTAACTTCGCCGAAGTTGAGCTAGGCTTAAGCGAAGAAGATGCGTTGAAAGAAGTGCAGCGCTGTCTCGAGTGCGGTTGCATTAAGCAAAACGACTGCGATCTGCGCGACTTGGCAATCGAACACGGAACACAGCCAAACGAAAACTATGGGACCATGCGCCACTTTACGATAGATAAGAGCCATCCGGTCGTGCTCCTCAACCAGAATAAGTGCATCCAGTGCCGGAAATGCGTTCAAATTTGCGATGAGGTGGTGGGAGTCGGCGCGTTTGAGTACCGCGAGGCCGAAAACGACATCGTCCCGACGGGCAATATCCCCCTCGCAGAAACTAAGTGTGAGGCGTGCGGCCAGTGCATCTCGGCCTGCCCGACGGCGGCGCTCGTTGAGAACAGGCCTAAATTCGCCCGTGAATTCCTCTGGCCGCCAAAGGTTACCACAACCACCTGCACCTATTGCGGTGTGGGCTGCACGCTTGAGCTAAACACCGATCATGCGGGCAAGGTATTTCGCGTGACCCAGACGATAGGCGAGGGTGTAAACAAAGGCAACCTCTGCGGTAAGGGCCGCTTTGGCTATCATTTTATAAGCCACCCGGACCGCCTTACAACCCCGCTTATTAGAAAAGACGGGCAGCTTGTTCCCGCCACCTGGGACGAGGCCATTAACCTCGTTGCGGCAAAGCTCTTTGAAGCGAAAAGCGCCTTTGGAGCGGATTCGGTAGCCGGGCTCACCAGTGCGCGCTGCACCAACGAGGAAAACTACCTCTTCCAGAAACTCTTACGAGCGGTGGTCGGCACGAACAACGTGGATCACTGCGCCCGGTTGTGACACAGCTCCACCGTGGCCGGTCTGGCCAAATCGTTTGGAAGCGGTGCGATGACCAACTCGATCGAGGACCTGGCAGAAGCCAAGGCCATCCTCGTCATCGGCTCGAACACAACCGATGCGCACCCGATCATCGGATATCAAATAAAGAAGGCGGTTCGCGAAGGATGCGCCAAGCTCATCGTTGCCGACCCAAGGCGCATCAACCTCGTGGATTACGCCGACATCTGGCTTGAGCTTAAGCCGGGTACCAATATAGCTCTCTTAAACGGCTTGATGAACGTCATCATGTCCGAGGGCTTGGCGGATCGCGACTTTATCGCCGCGCGTACCGAGGGCTTTGAAGAGCTTGAGGCGATTCTTTCCAAATATACGCCCGATGTGGTGGAAAAAATCACCGGCGTGGCCGCCGATGACATCAGAAAAGCGGCCGGGCTTTACGCTACCGCCGAAAACGCGGCGATTTGCTACACCATGGGCATCACCCAGCATACCTCGGGCACAAACAACGTGCTCGCAATAGCCAATCTTGCCATGATGACCGGCAATCTTGGAAAGATTGGCACCGGCGTTAACCCATTAAGAGGACAGAACAACGTCCAGGGCGCCTGCGATATGGGCGGATTGCCCGACGTCTTCACGGGTTACCGGAACGTGGCGGATAACGCGGCCCGGGATAAATTCGAGAAGGCCTGGGGGGTCAACCTTTCCGGCACGCCGGGATTGACCGTCACCGAGATCATGGGAGGCGCAGCTCACGGCGATATCAAAGCGCTCTATATCATGGGTGAGAACCCGGTCCTCTCCGATCCGGATATCAACCACGTAAGAGAAGCCCTCGGCAAACTCGATTTTTTAGTCGTGCAGGATATCTTCCTCACCGAGACCGCCGAACTTGCCGATGTGGTCCTCCCAAGCGCCGCCTTTGCGGAAAAAGAGGGCACCTTCACCAACACCGAGCGCAGGGTGCAAAGGGTAAGAAAAGCCGCCGAGGCTCCCGGTATTGCGAAGCCGGACTGGCAGATCATCGCCGAAATCGGCCTGGCGCTGCGCTACCCGATGAAGTATTCATCCGCCGAGGAGATATTTGAGGAGATCAGAACGCTTACCCCAAGCTACACTGGCATAACATACGAGCGCCTTGAGGAAGGCAGCCTGCAGTGGCCATGTCCTTCGACAGATCACCCGGGAACACCTATCCTTCACACCAGTGCATTTACCAGGGGCAAGGGGCTCTTCAGTGCGGTCGAATATAAAGCCCCGGCTGAAGAAACCGATGCCGAGTACCCATTGATCCTGACCACGGGTAGGAGCCTCTGGCAATACCACACCGGCACCATGACCAGAAAGTCGGCAGGCCTTGAAGCGCTCGCCCCGCACAACTGGATCGAACTTAACCCGGCCGACGCCAAGCAGTACGGCCTTGCCGATGGGGATCGGGTAGCGGTTGCAAGCAGGAGAGGCACGATCACGACAACCGTCAAGGTCACCGAGGGCATCCGCCCCGGCGTGGTCTTCATGCCCTTCCACTACGCGGAATCGGCCGCCAACGTGCTTACCAACACGGCAATCGACCCCGTAGCGAAGATACCCGAGTACAAGGTCTGCGCGGTTAAGATAGCTAAATCTTAGGACAACCATATAGAATTCAACTCACACGCGGCAAATAAAAGCGGTGGGATCACACAAATCCCACCGCTTTTTTTGTAGAAAAAACTGATGACACCGGATGTTAAATGCTTAAAAACGCTCTTTTAAGAGCATGTGCATGATGGTTAGATTTCTGCTACGGCTGTATCCCTATATAAGTAACCTATTGGCCAGTTAGGGCACTAGATGTACAATAGGTAAATACTATATGCGAAGCAATAAGGGCTTACATAGAATAGTGATGGAGCAAATTGATGTCCAGCCTGTTTCAATTAACATTAGTATTGCTATGCTATAATATAATAGACGTTGGTGCTGTGATATGCTGCGTAAAGCTTATGTAGATAGAAGTGCAAAGCTCTTGGTTGATATCGATTTGGTTGTAGCACAGTTTCGGTTATTAGAGGGATGTATTGATTAAATTTGAGAAATTGCCCGAGAACATTATGTCGAGAATTTCTAAAGTCGCAGAAGTTCTAACCAAAGAAGAAAATGTTTTGTTTGCATATCTCTTTGGAGGGCTTGCAAGAGGTGACGCTTCACCTCTTTCTGATGTGGACATCGCTGTTTATCTAAGGGATACCCAAAATCTTGCTGATTATAAGCTAAGTCTTTTTGATAAGCTAACTGATGCTCTTGGCACAAGTGAGCTTGATCTGGTAATTCTTAATACGGCACCAACAAGTCTTGCCGGTAGAATTTTGCAAAATAAGCGAATCCTTATAGATAAAGAGCCGTTTAAGCGACACGAATACGAATCAGTAACCTTAAGAGAGTTCTTTGATTTTAGCATCAAAGAAAAATCGATTTTTTTGTCGAGGTACGGAATTGGTTGATAAGTCCCTGATTTTAAGAAAATTGGCAGAACTTAATCTTTACAAAAGCCAGTTAACGGAGTTCTCTGCAGTAACGCTGGAAAATTACAAAACAGACTGGAAAACCCAGCGGATTGTTGAGAGAACCCTGCAAATAATGATTGAGACTTGTTCTGATATTGCTAACCATATAATTTCTGCAACCAGTACGAGGCCGCCAACAAGCTATGCGGATACGTTTAGGGTTTTGTTTGAAAATGGTGTCATTAGCGAAGAACTGTCCGGTATTATGGAGAAAATGGCAAAGTTTAGAAACGTTGTTGTCCATCAGTACGAGCAGGTAGATGCTGAGATTGTAATCAGTATCTTAAGGAAACATCTTGGCGATTTTGATAAATTTAAAGAAGCGGTTATCTCATACTTAAAAAGATTGTAACTATTTAACCGTATTCATTCTTAAACGATATAAAGAAGTTCTGCCGCTCTTACTATTTCTATACTCTTGTAAGTTTTAATACCCAGGTGGATTTTTTAAAAGATGCCGCGGAAATGGTGCGCAAGCACTATTTTCCCATCGATCGCGCAAAATCATTTGATGAGATATCTGTAAAGCCCCGGGTTTCGTAGAGGCTTTCAACCTACAATTTCCAAAGTCTTTTCAGACACGTTTTCGCTATAATACATCGCCTCCTTTTCCGCTGGCGGAACGTAACCGATCGCTTCATGGAGTCGGCAGTGGTTCCACCAGTCTGTCCATTCAAGGGTCGCTAATTCGACTTGCTCGGGTGTTCGCCAGGGTCCTTTTCGATAGAGCAGTTCTGTCTTGTATAGCCCGATCGTCGTCTCGGCCAGAGCGTTGTCGTATGCGTCGCCCACCGATCCGACCGAAGGGGCGATGCCGGCGTCGTCCAAGCGCTTAAGTATAGCAGATAGACGTGTACTGCGAGCCTCTGTCCGAATGATGTACCAAGCCATCTAAGGCGGCGTCACGCCGCCAGATCGCCATCTCTAGGAACTTCCGAGCGCAAGTTCCGTTTTGAGGTGTGTCGCAAGCGCCCAGCCGACAATGAAGCGGCTATACACGTCGATGACAAGGGCCATGCAGCAGCGACCGGCCCACGTTCGAACATAGGTCAGATCGGCCACCCACAATTGATTTGGTCGGGTGGCCGTGAATTTGCGGTCGACTAGATCGGCGGGACGCGCGGCAGCGTCATCGGGAATCGTCGTCTTGTACTTCTTACCTCGCCTTACGCCTTCAAGCCCGCGTATATGCATCAGGCGCTTAAGCAGTGCATCTGGCAACGGTTATGCTCTCCCGGTTAAGCTGCTTTGCAGACCTTGCGCGCTCCGTAGACACCGTAGTTGGCCTCAAAGACTCGTTCGATCTCACTACTGAGCCACTTTATCTTTGGAGCGCTCGATCCGATGGCGGACGCACGCGCCTGGCCCAGTAGGTAGAGGGTGCAAAATTGAGGACCCGGCATATGGGCTCGACCCCGTGTTGACCGCGGTATGTATCCACGTAACTGGTCATCTCGTCCGGGGACGGTCGAGCTCCTTGGCAAAAAAAACAGACGCCGACTTGAGGATCTCATTGGCTCGTCTTAACTCGGCGACCTCTTTTCTTAAGGCGTCAAGCTCAGCGATCTCTTCGTCCGACAGGCCGCGCTTGCCGCCTCTGCTTGCCGGGGCGTTTTTGACCCAATATCTGACGGTCTCCCGGTTAACGCCGAGCTTCTCGCTAACGCGTCGAAGCGCTCCTGGTTCATCTAACTCGGCAACCATCCGTACGGCTCTTTCTCGGAACTCTTTCGGGTACTTGTTTGGTGTTGGCATAACTCTCCTTTTGGTAGCTTAGGAGCCTCCATTATACCCGGGGCGGTTCAAATTTCAACTACGGTGGGGGCATGCTCAGTTTCTAATATCCGTAGTAAAACCAACATTATGGCACTACACAAGCGACTTTCACCATACCACTCACAACCAACTGGGCTTTTAGCTTTTAATGGGGGCAAAAAGTGGTTTTGGAGGAGAAAGATGGTAAATGTGGGCTAAGTAACCGTTGGACAATTATTTCTTAGACCTTATAAATTGAGCAACCGGAACGTCCGCTATTTCTCAAAATAACTTTCAGTGAACTCGACGATAATACTATAAATAAATATTAACAAGAGTACTTGTTATATTAATAGAGTACACATAAAATAAATAACATACTCGGAGAGCAAGGAGGTGAACTGTGACTTAGGAATAGTACCAATAGTGATGCCACAGACCACTACGTTATCAAAAAGAGGAGGATTAATGAGGAAAATAGTGTTGTTAGTGCTTATCTTAGTTATGATCGCAACAGTGCAAGTAGGAACAGCATTTGCTTCTTACCATGCAGCCGGTTATGTAAATGCAAGCGATAGTTTCGGTGGTGGTTACGTAGAATGGGCACAGCTCTGGTACCCAGATCCTGGTTCGTTGAGTGGAAACCATAATAATCACACGTTATGGTTTTGGACTGACGGTACCAACGGCTATTCATATCCTAATTTAGCATTTGTAGGAGTAGGTTACTGGCACGGATATCTAAAAGGTGAAGATTGGAACGGTTTTTACTGGGAAAGAATGACAAAGGATAACTGGTGGGATATAGGCAAAGTCACTTCTGTTGCGCCTGGATCGAATGGGACGAATCACAGCTTTGAGGTGGTTCCAGATTATGTAAGTGGCTATCAAGGATACTATGGCTATATTGACTCTACTCAAGTATTTCAGTTTCAACAGGCTTGGCCTTCAAAGAAAATGCAAGTTGGCTTAGAATCAAGTAGGAACGATCAGGCATTGGGCCATACCTATCCGTCCTATATGGAGTATAAATCTTCGGGAAATTGGCTTAGATGGTCATATGGTGCCATTCGTAAAGAATCAAACAGCCCATATAGTTGGGCCTGGCGTAACAATGTATACTACCTCGGTGATGATTGGCGATAATTTAAAGCGAAACTACTACTAGAAGCCTATCAGTTGATGAAACCATGGGGGTTAATATGAAAATTTCTAGGAAAGTCCTGTCAGGTTTAGTGATCTTGGTAATCATGGGCGCTTTATCAGCAGGGGTTTTAATAGCATTAAACGCACATCCTCAAAAAGCTGTCGGTGACATAACAGTTGTGAGTGAGCTAAAGCACGATCCAGCAGAGATTGCGGCGAAAGCTACACCACCCGCAAATCCGCGTATGGCAACCGGTGGCCCATACATGTCGAAAGAAGGGATACTTGACAAAGCTACAGCAGCAAAAGCACTTGGAAAGAATGATAAGCTATCTGGACATGAAGAAGCAGTTCTAATGACCGAGGGCGAGTTTAGGCGTCGCCAAGCAATGCTAATGGGTAGACCCGTTAAGAATCTTGAGCTTGATGACGATAAAGAAATTTGGGTGGTTGTCTTAGGCGGTGAATTTGAACAAACATGGCGTAGCAGTCCTGGCGATAGCAACTTCCCACCCGCTAAATGGGAAATGTTGAAGTATGATGCAAAGACCGGGGAACTTCTTGGTATGTCAACCGGCCCAGTTGATTGGCCAGACGCCTTTTTTAAAGAACTCCCCCAAGCAAGTGCTAGTAAAAATTAGGAAATATTGATAGGGAACCTGCCTTCATTTTTTTAGGTTCTTTTGCGAAACTTTCCTGATTTTATGCCTTGCATGGATTACCTAACTAAGGGCGTTGATTTAATCAATGCCCTTAGTTACTTCCGAAATAACGGTGTGTTAGTCGTTTATCCCAGCTCAGAAATATGCTTCGCCAACTTCTCCAACAACTCAAAGTTTGAATAGCGTCCACTTAGGGCAGCAATAGGGCTCAGCGAATTCATAATTGCTGGCCTTTTTGCCTTTTATGTAGACCTTTTTGATAAAAGCTTGATTAAACATCCTTCTTACGGGCTCGGTCCCTGTCTTATAGCCCTCATAGCAGTTAGCTTTGGCTTCACTTACATCGATTGGTTTCTTCATGGCTAATCCTTCTGTTCTAAGTGAGCTTGATCTGGTAATTCTTAATACGGCACCAACAAGTCTTGCCGGTAGAATTTTGCAAAATAAGCGAATCCTTATAGATAAAGAGCCGTTTAAGCGACACGAATACGAATCAGTAACCTTA